>ERZ869909.17-NODE-17-length-261841-cov-27.960927_pt1 | contig 261841 bp, 215 predicted proteins | sample MGYA00520892_ERZ869909 | MGnify/ENA primary metagenome ERZ869909 (study PRJEB32215, sample SAMEA104723947) | bioreactor metagenome | biome: bioreactor; feature: anaerobic bioreactor; material: water | place: China | collected 2015-03-12 ... | reverse complement strand
TTTTGACCTTGTTGATCATGTGTCGCTAGAATTCCGATTCCTCCTTTGATATTGTCAAAGTACTGATCGTAAGATGCACTATAGGTCACAAAGTTTCCTGAAAGCGATGGCCATTGATTCCTGTAATTCATCGCAAAACGAGGACATCCATGTGATCCAGCTAACGCAGGGTTCAAATACAGCGGGTTTGCGTAGAATTGGGTGAATACTGGATCTTGAGCAAATGCTTCACTTGCTATCAAGATTACTAGAATTGTGTATAATATTTTTTTCATAATACGGGGTATTAGTATACTAACTTTCTACTATTTTTAGCTGGTTTTGTCACAAATCGTAAACTCAACTGGTGACTTAGCATTCTATTTCCTGTCAAGTTATTCATTGAATAATCCGTCATATAAGCGATTCTAAAATGGTCAAAAGATAATCCAATTGACGCAACGGGATCAAGCGCTGTAGACAAAGCTCCACCAACCGTCATAAAGCGGTAACGGAAATTAACTCCAAGCCAACCTTTGTTTAAACTTCCATAATTTTGGTATACTAAATAAGTGGAAAGCGAAGTGCGTTTGTTAAATGATTCATAATCTGTACCAGCAGTTATCACATAATTCAGCGGAGCACGAGATAAACTTCCACTACCAGGGTTTGTGTAAATATCATTGTGATGTCGTCCGAGGTTGTCTACATTCACACCTAAGAATGCCCACTTAGTATTTACAAGCATACCTACTCCTAAATCACGATAGAACAAACGTTCACCTTGTGGACTTTCTCCGTCAGGGAAAATGGTTCTAACATTATTTCGTTCCCATTCAATTTGGCTTCCAGGAATAATACGACTAGATTCTAGATTTCGTGAGCCCATTTTAAAACGAAGCGAAGGCTCAATCAAAACATTATCTGCCACCTTAAATTTAGGCGAATACGTAACTGCACCTTCATAATTCTCAAACATTCCCGATTCGTAATTTGAATAATTCATTTGAAATCCAACGCCACCGTGAAGCGAACTTACATAACTATCTACTCCTAACTGAGTAGCTACAGTTTGTCCTGCTCGATCAGGCCATTGCACGAAGGTATTGGAATACACTCTTGTTGCCAATAAAGACCCAGTGTGTCCAAAGTTCATGTCATTTTGAGTCATTCCAGGTACCATATATTGTGGGTCACGCAAATTAATTAATCCCAAATCAGAACGTACGAATCGTTTTACTGATCTTGAAATGTCATTCATAAGCGAATTTTTAGATTTAGCATCTGACTTGTTCGAATTTACACTAGCAGAATTTAGTTCTGAATAATTCACTTCATCCACTTGAACTGGAGGCACATTAAGTATCGGTTGAATTTTTAAAGGATTATGTACTGCGCTTTCTAATTCTGATTGCGGAGCATTATTCCGAATTACACCAGCAACATTATTCATCAATGGTTGTGATGAAGAAACGGTTGTATTCGAAGAAGTGATATGCGAACTTCCACGTGATGAATTCGTAGCTAAGTTTTCATTATTATCAGCCACCAAAACAGAATTATTCTCATCTAATGAAGATGTACTAACTAAAGACGCAACTGGTATATCGGAATTAGCTAATTCTTTTTCCAATTGATCATAATAAAGTTCATGAAGGTTTACAAAAGTGTAATCAGGTTTAGCAAATTGTGTATTTATTAAATAAATAGCACCACCAACACCTAGAAGCATTACAATAACAGAAGCCCACTTCATGAACAATGGGAATAAAATGGCTGGTCTTTTCAAGCGTTCAGCACCAGGATATACATAGATACCTGAAGTCGCTCTAGCCCCACCCCATGCTTCCATGTCAGGGTCGTATTCTGGATGCTCAAGTAAGAACTCTTCGAGCAACTCTTCCTGAATTGGATTGAGATTGCCTTCAAAGTAATCAAAAAGCCATTGATCAATATTAGCCTTGTTGGGAGACGTCATACAGTATAGTTAAATCTTTCAATTGTTGTTTAATTTTTCTACGGGCGCGGAAAAGGTATACCTTTACTTGAGAATCAGAAAGCGACAACATCTCTCCTATTTCCTCATAATGATAACCTTCCATGTCTCGGAGTAAAATAATCGATTTTTGAAGCGGAGGAAGTGTATCGATAACCATATCGACAATTTCTTTAACTTCAAAATTGTGACCATTTTGCTGCTGGACACGCTCAGGAAGATTGTCTCCGTATAAATCCATTCTTGCTTTTTTCTTCGCAAAATTGATTAATGCATTGTGCGCTGTTGTAAACAACCACGACTTTGCTTTTTCTACCTCAACATTTTTCCTGTGATTCCACAAACGCTCAAACACATCCTGCACAATATCACTTGCATCTTCACTGTTATGAAGACACTTAAGAACGTAACCGTATAACCTACCGGAATATTCTTCTACTGCAATATTGTACTCTTTTCGTGTCAAGTTTTTCCGTTTCTAAATCCTAAAACAATTTAACTACACTTAAAGTTACACTTAAACGAAATTTATATTTCATAAGCCTTTAAACTAATACTAAAGTACAACATATTGAATTGGTTACACAATCTTTTTGAAAAATTAAATTCTTAATTTATTTTAATTTTCATCTTTAAAATGATTTATTTTAGTATTTTAAACGAAACTTTATATTATGCAAGAGCCAAAAAGATTATTTGACATACCTTACTACCAGCTTGAAAAGTATCCTAAGAGTGATGCATTTACAATGAAAATTAATGGGGAATGGATTCCTACGAGTATGCAAGAGTTTGTGGAACAATCTCGTATGATATCTCGAGCATTGATTGCACTTGGTGTTCAACCTGGTGATCGCGTAGGACTCATCTCACCTAATCGTGTAGAATGGAACGTATTAGATATTGCTATTCAACAAGCTGGAGCCATTAACGTACCTATCTACCCCAATATTTCTACATCCGATTATAATTTCATTTTCAACGATGCTGAAATTAAAATTTGTTTTGTTGGAAATCAAGAAATAGCAGACAAAATAAATCCGCTTACAAATGAGTTATCGTTTTTAAAACACATATACGCGTTTGATAAAATTGAATCAAATCCCCATTGGTTAGAGCTTACTGAAAAGGCTAAAGAAATTGAAGACAGTGAAGTTCAAAAACGAATGGATGCTATCAACAATGAGGATTTAGCGACCATGATTTATACATCTGGAACAACTGGACAACCAAAAGGTGTTATGTTGTCGCACCGCAATATACTATCGAATGTAGAGGGCAGTTTACCTCGAATTCCTTCAGACCAATTTAGCAAAGCGCTTACTTTCTTGCCTGCTTGTCATGTCTACGAACGTATGCTTCACTACTTATATATGTATATCGGTACGTCGATATATTATGCTGAATCGATGGAAACGATTGGAGACAACATTCGAGAAGTGCAACCTCAAATTTTCACTGCTGTTCCACGTTTAATTGAAAAAGTGTACGATAAAATCATTGCTAAAGGCGAAGATTTGACTGGGATTAAACGAAAATTATTCTTTTGGGCAGTTGAGTTAGCGGAAGAATTTGAACTAGAAGGAAAATCCCTCTGGTACAAAATAAAATTGGGTATCGCACGAAAATTAATCTTTAAAAAATGGCAAGAAGCACTTGGAGGGAATGTACGTGCAATTGCTTCAGGTAGTGCCGCGCTTCAACCAAGACTTGCACGCATTTTTCACGCTGCTCAAATTCCAATTTTAGAAGGATATGGTTTAACAGAGACATCGCCTGTTGTAAGTGTAAACTGTGAAAAAAACGGTATACTGTTTGGCAGTGTTGGCACATTACTTCACAATGTAGAAGTGAAAATTGCAGAAGATGGTGAAATTTTGGTCAAAGGCCCTAACGTTATGATGGGCTACTATAAAAACGAAGAAAAAACCAAAGAAGTACTAGACAATGACGGCTGGTTTCACACTGGAGATATCGGTGAAATGATAAATGGGAAGTTTTTAAAAATAACAGACCGTAAAAAAGAAATATTCAAAACTTCTGGTGGTAAATACATTGCACCTCAAGTAATGGAAAATAAATTCAAAGCATCTCGCTTTATCGAGCAAATTATGGTAATTGGGGAAAATCAAAAACACCCTGCTGCACTTGTCGTTCCTTCTTTTGCATTTTTGACAGAATGGGTTAAACGCAAAAACATTGCCGTGGGTAGTACCAATGAAGATTTAATTAAATCTCCTGAAGTAATTGCTCGAATAGGACGTGAAATAAATGAATTCAATGAAGCTTTCGGTAAATTTGAACAAATCAAAAAATTTGAACTTCTTCCTCATGAAATGACAGTTGAAACGGGTGAATTAACACCAACACTGAAATTTAAACGAAAAGCGATAATGGAGAAGTATGCTAATTTAGTTGATAAAATCTATCAAGATTAACACATTATTCAGCTTTATAACTATAAAAAGAGGAGGTCAATTGGCTTCCTCTTTTCGTATACAAACCTAGAAGTCATTGTTGGAGTTAATGTGAATTAGTTTAATTTCTCCCCCAGCTCCGCCGGTTATGTAAATCCTGTGGCAATTCTAAGCAACAAATCTCATTGTCATACATTGCCATCTTACAAGAAGTTAACTGCCCGCTCCGCAGTGATTTTCAATCCTGCGGCATTTCGAAGCAATACATTTCATTGTCATACTACCATTTTATCTCGCCGAATGATTCTCATTCTTTTCTCTCGCTTAAAACTACCAATTTATTTCTTGACCTACAAATTGAATTTCGTCACGAACAAACAAAGGAACCGAAGGGTTACAAATCCCTGCGGAACAAGCGTAGGGATTTCAGGTCAATTGTAGCGGTGCACGGCCGTGCGCCGCTACAATTGACCGACTACAACATCCCAGGAAATACAGCCTTCTATACTTCGGGTATTCCCCCCAGCTTCGCAGGAATTTGCAATCCTATGGTAATTCGAAGCAACAAATCCCATTGTCATACATTGCCATCTTATAAGAAATTAAGGACTGTTTTAGTATTTTTTTGCACGCCTAAAACTACTTATTTATTTCTTGGCCTACACATGAAATCAATACATTATCTTTAATGGTCACACTATATTTATCACGTAAATATAATGAAATAATTTAGTGCTAAAAATAAGGTGTTAACTATCAGAATCCACACTCAGCAGGGTTACCAGATTAGTTCAAAACTCGAATTATCAACTGCTGTATCCTTTATTTTTGGTGGTTTCACAAAAACTATTTCACTTATTTTTCGCTGCAACTTATCCTTATCTTTACTCCATTGCCCTTCATACACAAAAAGTTTAAGTGTATCATTATCGCTCTTAATACGACCCAAATCAATTGTCAGCGAATTTTTATGCGCTCTATTAAAACCGTAATCGCTTTTTTCTTCAATAAGTAACCATTCGAAATCATAATCATGCGGTATATTTTGATTCAATACAAGTATCAGCTGCATCCCATCCCACTTCACTACGTCTTTACTATGCTTTATGTTATGTTTATATTCAATAAAGCATTCTAATACATCTAACGTATCATTTTGTATAGTGATTATGTTTCCTGAAACATAGTCCAAAGATTCAACAAAAACGTCATTTTTTTTTGAAAGAGTCGAATTTTTTGAAGCGCATAAATAGTGGTCATCTGTGATTTGAATACCACATGAAAATAATAACGACCCTATCAACGAGAATGAAAAAAATATCTTTTTCCTTTTTACAAATTTAAAAGCTCTCATAACAATTTTATTTAGTGTTTTAAGTATTCACACTGCCGCATTTCGAAGCACTATATCTCATTAATTGACATTTTTAATTGGTTTTAATCTTATCAAACTAATAGGGACTTCAACACGTAATCCTACAAAGCTATTTCTTATGCGGTATGTTCCATAACTTTGAATACCTATGTTTGAAAAGGAATAACTTCCGCGTTCAATTAACCAAGGTGAAATATGACCAACGAAAGATAATCTAATGATTCTTGTAGTTGATTTACCAACATGAAACGAATGTGTTACATCAATATCAAATCCCATTCTTAAATTGGACTGAAACGATTGATCATGTTCAAGAAACCGCAAGATTGTCAACGAATTTCCCTCATCTACATCGGCTGTATAAAAACGTTCTGTAGATGTATACTTATGAACATAAGAACTAAGTCGAAGAGCTAAACCAATCTGAAAATGGTGCTTCCTATTTAGTAATAAATTGCCTACATATCCTGGTGCAATCGATATGTAAAAACCATCCCAATATCCTTTATGAACATGGCTAATTGTAGCGTTGTTTTCTGCCATACTACCCAATAGAATTGGACTACCTGAAACAGGTACAATGTCATAACGAAAAGTCTGTGGTAACATTCCCGCCGACAAGCGTGTAACAAACTGTCCCCTATGTTCAAAATCCAATTCGTACCCTAAATGAATTTCAGCTGAGGGTCTAAATTTTGATGTTAACAACTCAACTCCTTGATGCTGAAAAGATACCGTATTTGCTCCTATTAGCGAAAGTCCTACTAACAAATGATGTTTATTGTGGCTGACGCGATTAGAATCCAATTGTGCATGAAGTGAGGTATTCACAAACAACAATACTATTACCAAATACTTAATATACCTATCGAATGCCTTCATTTTCTGCATAAATTAACCACATATCTTTCTGTTAGCTTTATCTCCAATGTAATCACTCTTTTCTTTCTTTAATTTTTTTTAATGATTGTTTTCTACCTTCTTCACATTGAAACTCTATTAATAAACTCTGAACCCTATTTGCAATTCGATTTTTCTCTTTTTCTTCTAAATTAAACCCGCTTAATATCTCAGAACTAACATTTGGATTATAAACATATCTTATCATGTCTGAATCAATCCCAATTAATTCTAATGGTTCTTCTTCAAAATACAATACATCGCATTTAAACACTTGATTATCAAATTCGAGAAATGCATCATATATTATTGTGTCTTTAATTTTCTTTGTACTAAATCTAGAGAATAATGAGTCCCAAGCATGATTTTCAAGACATTCACCATAAACACTACCTATAATAGGTGATTCTTTGTTTATTAAAAATCGTGCACAACTATGAATAAACATAGTTAGAAATAAAATAATTAATAGTTTACTCACTTACTTATCTTTCTATAATTCACCCACTCCGCCGGTTATGCAAATCCTGAGACATTTCGAAGCAACAAATCCACCACTCCGCAGTGATTTTGAATCATGCGGTATTTCGTAGCAATACATGTCATTGTCATACTACCATTTTATCTTGCCGAATGATTCTCATTCTTTTCACACGCTTAAAACTACCAATTTATTTCTTGACCTACAATTGACCGACTACAACACCTTCGGAAAAACAGCCTTCCTATCCTTCGGGTATTCCTCCCCAAACTTTTCTTGGTACCAGCGGTGGTGATCCAATGCGCGGGGAATTAAATTGGCGTACGTCCATAGGGTGAACGAAAGTGTTGGTAAACTGAAGGTCATGATCCCCCACCCTGTCCATTCGATGATTTCGCCCATGATGTTGGGAGCGGAAACCCATTTGAAGAAACCGCCATACGGAATTTTATACCCCGTTTCTCCGGGTTTACGCAGATTGATCAGACGGTAATCACTGGAAATATTGATGAACATACCCAATAGAAAGACACAAATTCCTAAAATAAACCAACCGGTTGAGAACCAAGCTAAATCATACGTTGCGAAATTACCTAAGAAATAGCCGTTTATGGGGCCATTTATCGCATTGAAAAACACAGCTGAACCCATAATTACCATCGGCATTTTCTTCTTTCCCGAACGCACTCGGAACGGCCAAATAAAAGTGCGGTGAATATAATGCGCCATAAACAACGCAAAAAACACCCAATGCACTGCTGTTTTATCGGCTTCTCCTGTTAAGAAAAAATAGGCGAATAACAATGGCGATGGCGCTTCCATTATCAACCAACCCCAACGATTTTGAATCATGGGACCAAACGGTTTACTGTGACGACCATACGGAGCGGTCACAAATAAGGCAGCAGGAAAAACAATAAAGGCTAATCCTATCCAAAACCAAACGAGTAAATAGAAAATGTCGATGTTCATACGTTTATTTTTAAGCCAATTGGCAGTTACCTTTTGTTATTTATCTGCGAGTTTGTAATTATTCACAAGAACAGATGCTGAAATTTGGAGAACTCGTTCTAACTCCCTTATCATATCCACAGTCAATTTTTTCTTTCGATTCAAGATTTCGGATACGCGACTTTTGCCTCCAATTACCCCGACCAAATCCTTTTGGCGGATATTCAATTCTTCCATGCGTATTTTTATCGCCTCGATTGGGTCTGGTGCGTCGATTGGATAGTGTTCATTTTCATAATTTTCTATCATTAACGCCAAAATCTCTGCTTCATCTCCCTCTTTTGTGTCAACTGGCGCATCAAAAATGACTTCCAAACGCTCCAGTGCGTTTCGGTAATCTTTCTCGGTCTTAATGGGTTTTAAATTCATCTTTATTGCATTTAAATCGTGTCGGCATTTATTTTTCCTTGAAAGTACTCTGAACGACTAAATAAAGGTTCGGCATATGAAATATAGCAGGAAAAACAATAAAAGCGAATCCTATCCAACACCAAATCAGTAAATAGAAAATGTCAATGTTCATAATATTAATTCATTATGCCAATTTAGGCCAAATACTTTTATGAATTCTTTTTCTTTTAACAATCAAAACGATTGCAATAACAATTGTAACTGCTAATATAAAAATACTTGTGACAAAAAGGCTAAATGAACTTTCTCTAAAATTATTGAATGATATAATTTCTTCACCTTTATGTATCAATTGAAGCACTCTGTTTTCGGGATAAAACGCCTTACTGTTCTGTCTAATTTGAGGTATGTTTTTGTAAACAATTTTTATTTCGTCCCCCTTTTTTACTTTTGATAAAATATCAGTCCATAAATAATAGAAACTATTTCCAAAAAAGAATTCCTTATCATCTACTTTAATTCTTAAACGTGACTCATTTTTTAACCCGCCTCCTTGTGCATAAGATTTTTCTGTTTTGACTTGAACTATTCCAATTTCGATTACTTCACCATATTTATGGTTGTAATCCTCATAGTCTGTTGATACATCATTGTAGCCAAGCGAGAAAAGGAAACCTCCAATGATTAATAGTATTAAAGTCAGAAAAAATGAAAACTTATACCATTTTTCATCGTTCACAAAAAAATCAAATATGGAGTAACTGCTCATAAGCATTCAAATAAAAAATCCCTCATCCAAACCGAATGAGGGATTAAAAAACCTATTCTTTTCACTGACTAAGCATTTGCTCGAGCAGCTTCTTCTTTAATTAAGTTTAATGCTGAACCTGCACGGAACCAATCGATTTGTTGTGCATTGTACGTGTGGTTCAACTGAATGTTTTCTTTCGAACCATCTGCATGAACGATTTCAAGCGTCAACGGTTTTCCTGGAGCGAACGCTGCCAAATCAATGAAGTTGAATGTGTCATCTTCTTTGATTTTATCGTAATCAGCTTCGTTTGCAAACGTCAATCCTAACATACCTTGTTTTTTCAAGTTTGTTTCGTGGATACGTGCGAATGATTTAACGATAACTGCGCATACACCTAAATGACGTGGCTCCATCGCTGCATGCTCACGTGAAGAACCTTCACCATAGTTGTGGTCACCCACTACAATAGTTGGAATTCCAGCCGCTTTGTATGCACGTTGTGTTGCAGGTACTTCTCCTGTCGCACCAGTCAATTGGTTAACTACTTTGTTCGTTTCACCATTGAATGCATTCACTGCACCAATTAACATGTTATTGGAAATGTTATCCAAGTGACCACGGTAACGCAACCAAGGACCAGCCATTGAGATATGGTCAGTAGTACATTTACCTTGTGCCTTGATTAACAATTTAACACCTGTAATATTGTTGCCATCCCAAGCAGGAAAACTTTCTAACAATTGTAAACGGTCTGATGCTGGACTAACCACCACTTGAACAGCCGAGCCATCTTCAGCAGGAGCTTGGTATCCTGGATCTTCTACATCAAATCCTTTTGGAGGCAATTCCCAACCTGTTGGAACATCAAATTTCACTTGCTCACCTTTGTCGTTCGTAAGTGTATCTGTAATCGGGTTAAATCCTAAATCTCCTGAGATTGCAATTGCAGCAACCATTTCAGGTGATGTTACAAAAGCGTGTGTGTTTGGGTTACCATCCGCACGTTTCGCAAAGTTACGGTTGAACGAGTGTACAATAGTGTTCACTTCATTCTTCTCTGCTCCTTCTCTATCCCACTGACCGATACAAGGCCCACAAGCATTGGTAAAGATTTTCGTTCCTAATTGCTCAAACGTTCCGATAAAACCATCGCGTTCAATCGTGTAACGCACTAGCTCAGAACCTGGGTTAATTCCAAATTCAGCCTTAGGCTTCAATCCTTTTTCAACCGCTTGTTTAGCAATAGAAGCTGCGCGTGAAATATCTTCATACGATGAGTTCGTACACGAACCGATTAGTCCCCACTCTACTTTCATTGGCCATCCATTTGCTTCAGCCTCTTTGCGCATTTGCGAAACTGGTGTAGCACGGTCTGGCGTGAATGGTCCGTTTACATGTGGCTCAAGCGTCGAAAGATCAATCTCGATCACTTGGTCAAAGTATTTTTCTGGATTTGCATACACTTCGTCATCTCCTGTAAGGTGATCCGCAATTTGGTCTGCCAACGCTACCACTTCTTTACGACCAGTAGCTTCCAAGTAACGACGCATTGAATCATCGTAACCGAATGTCGAAGTTGTTGCCCCTATTTCAGCTCCCATGTTACAAATTGTACCTTTACCTGTACACGAAAGTGACTTTGCACCTTCTCCAAAATATTCTACAATGCAACCCGTTCCACCTTTTACAGTCAGAATTCCAGCTACTTTCAAAATTACGTCCTTAGGTGCTGTCCAACCGTTTAATTTACCAGTCAACTTTACACCAATCAGCTTCGGAAATTTCAACTCCCAAGCCATACCAGCCATCACGTCAACCGCGTCAGCTCCACCAACACCAATAGCCACCATACCTAATCCACCTGCATTTACAGTATGTGAGTCGGTACCAATCATCATTCCACCAGGGAATGCATAATTTTCCAACACTACTTGGTGAATGATACCCGCACCTGGTTTCCAGAAACCAATTCCGTATTTGTTCGATACCGAAGAAAGGAAGTTAAATACTTCGTTGTTCTTATTTAACGAGTCCTGTAAATCTTTGTCAGCTCCTAATTTAGCCAAGATAAGGTGGTCAGCGTGCACCGTTGAAGGCACAGCAGCTTGTTTCTTACCTGCTTGCATAAACTGCAATAACGCCATTTGCGCAGTTGCATCTTGCATTGCCACACGGTCTGGAGCGAAATCAACGTACGAACCACCACGAGTGTATTCTTCAGTTGGATTACCATCCCAAAGGTGAGCGTAAAGAATTTTTTCTGACAACGTCATTGGTTTACCCAATACTTTACGAGCAGCTTCTATGCGCTCTGGGTATTTCTCGTAAACCTTCTTGATCATATCTAAATCAAATACCATAATTACAGCGGGTTTTCTAATTAAAATTAAACATTATCTAAAGTGGAATGCGAATTTAGTAATTAGTTAAACGATTAGAAAATATTTACAGAAAAAAGAAAGGCAATTTCGAATAATTTGATATTTTAATCTTTCTTTACGACCGTATATCTTCATATATCCTTATTTTTACAAAAAAGATTACATGCACCGATTTTTTGTTTCTGAATTGTCTAAGTCAACACCAGATTTCATTCTTTCTGAAGAAGAATCAAAACACGCTTGTCGTGTGTTAAGACTGACTAATGGACAAGCTATTGAAATAATTAATGGAAAGGGAGATTTGTTTATCGGTGAAATTGTAGACAATCACCCCAAACGATGCGCTGTAAAAATCAATAATGTGTATTCAGAATCACCTGAGAAAAAACGTATTCACATTGCCATATCTCCCACGAAAAACATGGACCGATTTGAATGGTTTGTGGAGAAGGCAACGGAAATAGGAGTGAATGAAATCACGCCATTGTTCGGAGAAAACTCTGAGCGAAAAACACTTAAAAGAGAACGTCTTGACAAATTATTAATCAGTGCTACAAAGCAAAGTAAACGACTATTTATCCCGCAATTAAACGAACCTTCTTCTACATCCGACTTTATCGCGAAGACCTCATTTGCTTACATCGCGCATTGTGAAACGAATCATTCTCGAAATTTTCTGGCTCCCGACGATCTTCAAACTGATTTCACCATTATGGTAGGTCCAGAAGGTGATTTTTCAAATAAAGAAATTCATTTGGCGTTATCTAAAGGATTTAAACCTGTAACCTTGGGCGATAATCGTCTTCGGACTGAAACCGCAGGAATATATGCTGTAACGTTGGCTAAAATTTTTCAACATGGTTAAATTACACTTTATCGTTTTGCTTTTTGTGTCGTTACACATTTTTGCGCAGCAACATACTGGAAGTTATCAGGTAGCAGTGTTGAAATATAGTGGCGGTGGAGATTATTATGCAAACCCCACAAGTGTTCCCAATCTCGTTAAATTTTCCAATACACATTTCAACGCTTCAATTCAAAAGGATGTCCCCTATGTAGAAGTAGGTTCTCCACAATTATTCTCATTTCCTTTTGTACACATGACTGGACATGGAAATGTTGTTTTTTCTAGCACAGACATACAAAATTTGCGCAACTATCTTCTAGGCGGTGGATTCTTACACATCGATGACAACTATGGAATGGATCCCTATATTCGATTGGAAATTCAAAAACTATTCCCAGAACACAAACTAATCGAACTACCCGCTTCTCATGAGATTTTTAAATTTCCTTATCCTTTCCCAAATGGCTTACCAAAAATTCACGAACACGATGGAAAACCTGCGCAAGCATTTGCTATTTTTGACAACGGACGCATGGTGTTACTTTATACTTATGAAACGGATTTAGGTGATGGTTGGGAAGATGCCGCTGTGCATAATAACCCAGAACATGTAAGGGAAAAAGCATTAAAAATGGGAGCTAATATTTTGTATTTCGCATTGGTTAAAGGTGGCTATGAAAATGACTAAATTTGGGTATATCACTCTACTCGTTTGCATGATTATTTCAATGCATGGTGTGGCGCAACAAAAAGCAGAATTGCCTATGGGTGAACCACGACCTTATTTTAAACTCATTCCCTATCCACGTGGTTTTGAAAAAGATTCTTTGAATAGGCTAATGAACTATTTGCTAGAAAAACCATCCAAGACATGGGACAGATCTGATAGCATCAATTATGTATTTGCATTGTGTAGTTCGGAGAATTACGACTTGGCTTTTACTGTTTTTGAAAAACTGAAATTAACTGATTTTGTTAATCAAGATGATTTTCACGTCATTCAGCAACTTCTTTTATTTAAACGACGCTTTGTTTCTCGTCACGATTGGCTTGACGCTGAGGCAGCAAAATTTCCTCCATCTTACGAAAAGATCAAATTGAGAAAACGCATTACGGATGTCAACAATCTAATTAATAAACGAGAATGGTCTTTGGAAGATTCTGTGGTGTTCCCAGAATTGAAAAATCCCAATTGGGCTAAACTCAAAAAGGGATCTCCAGAATACATCCAATCCATTGTCACACTTGCCAATTTGTTTGATGATGCACTTCGAGATGAAACAAAATATGAAAGTTCATTCAACAGAGCTTTGTCACTTTCATTTGTTGAATTTGGGGATTTTTTGAAACAACACATCAGCCTATCTGATGCGTACATTTGCTATTCTATTGCTCGCTATTACGACGGTTACAACAATGATATTTCCCTTAAATTACGTGCTATCAAAACTGAAATTAACGGACATAATTTTCTACTTCCTTCTATCCGTGAAATTTTCCCTAAACAACGAAAGGGATTATTCAATTTTCAGAAAATAATGGAAAAAAGAAGGAAAGAAAGAGATTCTGTTCAAGAAATAATCACCCCTCCTTTAACGCTTTTTGTAGACGAAACGATCGAAAAGAAACAAGCATTAAAAGGTCTTTGGGATGAAACGATAATCGTTGTGGGATTAATTTTAATTCTATTAGGTGTAATCTTTTTTGTGAAAGTCAAAGATTAGTTAGAACGACATAAAATAATCCATTCACACTAATTCCCTGTACTCGAATTACACATATCGCACTATCCTTTCACAGTCAGAAAGCTTATTCAAAGAAAAAGGATCAAAGTTTTTTGGTTATGCCATTCCTTGTTCGGATGAAGATCACGCCAAAAAAGCATTGGACGAATTGCGGAAATCACATCCTCAATCTCGACATGTGTGCTATGCCTATCGATTTGGTATCAATGGGACTGTTTACCGGGCAAATGACGATGGCGAACCATCTAACTCGGCAGGAATGCCGATTTTGGGACAAATTCAATCCTTTGAGCTAACCAATACCTTGGTAGCAGTAGTCCGTTATTTTGGCGGTACTAAACTTGGTGTAGGTGGCTTGATTCAAGCATACCGAACAGCAGCTAGAGAAGCACTCGAACAAGCTCACATTATCGAAAAGGATGTTTTACTCTATTTACACATTGCTTTCACGTATGAAGAACTACCTATTGTCATGCAGTTTTTGAAACAACATCCTGCCACAATCATCTCTCAACAGTTTGACTTAGATTGTACACTTATTACAGCTATCAAACCTGAGGAGCAAAAAGCGTTTATTGAAAAATTTGAAATGTATCCTCATATTCACATCACAGAAAAAGGAATTTATTAGATGAAACAACTTGATTTATTAGAAAAATTGGTTCAGATTCAAGGAACTTCAGGTGATGAAGGTTGTATTAAAAACTACCTCATCGATTACATTCACACGAATCAACATAACTGGAATACTAAACCTACACTCATTTATGGTGATGAATTTCAAGATGCGCTAATACTTGTTTTTGGAAAACCAACTACTGCAATTTTTGCACATACAGACACCATCGGTTATATGACTGGGTACAACCATAATCTAATTAAAATTGGAGGCCCTCATGTCATTGACGGAACTTTATTGGTTGGAAAAGATTCAAAAGGTGACATCGAAGCTGAGTTAATGATTATCGAGGATGAGGATGGTTCTACACATATTTCCTACGTATTTGAACGAGAAATTGACCGCGGTACTCCCCTATCTTTTAAACCTGATTTCAGAAATAGTGACACCTATATTCAAAGCCCCTATATGGATAACCGACTTGGAGTTTGGGTGGCGCTTCAAGTTGCGCAATCGTTGGAAAATGGAATTATCGTTTTTTCAACTTACGAAGAACATGGCGGTGGGTCTGTTGGTTTTTTAGGTCGCTACATTTGGGAAAAATATGGCGTACGCCAAGCACTAATCTCTGACATCACTTGGGTTACAGATGGTGTACATCATGGTCATGGCGTAGCAATCAGTATGCGGGATAGTGGTATTCCGCGTAGGAGTTACTTGAATCGAATCATTGAATTAGCCAATCAATCGGGAATAAACTATCAGTTAGAAGTAGAATCTTCAGGAGGTAGTGATGGAACAATGCTCCAAAAAACCGACTTGCCCTTTGATTGGTGTTTTATTGGTGCTCCAGAAGACAATGTGCATTCGCCAGACGAAAAAGTGCATAAACAAGATATTCAATCCATGATTGAGTTGTATTGCTATCTTATGAAACACTTATAATTGCTCCGAATTTACGATGCTAGCTTAGCTATTTTCTTGTCATATTCGCCTGTTCCCAAATCATTTAATAATTTAAAATGACTTTTTAGGGCACCAAGAAATGTGGTATGATGGTGATAAGGTACATCAAACTCTTCCGCTGTTTCTTTTACAATTTTTGCAATATCCTTATAATGCACATGGCAAATATTAGGAAAAAGATGATGCTCTATTTGATAATTTAACGCACCAACAAACCATGAAAAGAAAATACTTCCATTCGCAAAGTTCGCAGTAGTTCGCATTTGGTGGATCGCCCAATTATTCTCCACTCCACCATGTTCATCTACTTCATAAAATTCAGTTTCTTCAATAACATGTGCTGATTGAAAAATCAAGGCCAATATCATTCCCGCAATAAACTGCATAATTAAAAACCCAATGAGTACTTGCCACCAAGCAAATGGTAAAAAATATATTGGCAAAACCAATGTCACAATAACGTACAAGGTTTTAAACAGAAAAATTTGAGTCAATGCCTTCTTCAATGTAAGATTCTGAGTTTTCAATAGTCCCATTTTGTTATAGCGAACAGTTTGCTCAATATCCTTAAAAACAAACCAATACAATGTTAAAATACCATACAAAAATGGAATATAATACACTTGGTACTTGAAAATATTCTTACGTTCTTGAGTCGGTGAAAAGCGGACCAATCCTTGTTTCTCGATATCCTCATCATAACCATCTACATTGGTATACGAATGGTGTAATACATTATGCTGAATTTTCCAATTAGGGTGATATCCCCCGATATAGTTCAAAATAAAACCCAGTGCATTATTGACAAGTGGGTTTCGAGAATAAGACTCATGATTTGCATCGTGCATAATTGACAAGCCGATACCAGCCATTGCAAAACCCATTATCGTCCACATCAACAACATCACCCAAACGTTATTAATCATACCACCTATCATTAACACAAGCGGAATGGTATATAAAGACACCATAAAAATGGTTTTGATAATCATATTCCAATTTGCATGCTTCGAAATATTATTGTCTTTGAAATAAGAATTTACACGTTGGCGGAGAACTTTATAAAACTCTGGTTGATCTTGCTCGTTAAAGCTTACTGCTTTTTTGTTCATAAAATAATATTCTTTTCGTTCAAAACGTGTTGTAGAGTTCGCCAAGATACGTCTAATATTCTAAATTTCTTTTACTTCATTCGAACTATTCGATGAATTGACTAATTTCAGTCATGAAAAACATTGCGCGTATATGTACTATTTTATCAAAATAACGTTATGAAGATATAAATGGTCACAAAAATGGCAAAATCAAGATTTCTTCTAATTACAATCTTACTACTCACTTCAGCAAAGGCCTATGTTCAGACAATTGCAGAGCGAGAATTACTTGATTTAGTTAATTATTGCAGAACATCACCAGAAGAATTTGCCATTCGTATTGCTATTCCGTATATCGAAAGTCATAATTTGAAACAACTTAGCGAATCCAAATCACTCATCCGAGCCTTAAAAAAACAAAAACCATTGAATCCCCTAACACACACAGATGATTTATACACTATGGCGACTGAATATGCTACTGAAATGGGAAAGAAAGGATTTTCTGGACACCGAAACTATTCTTCTCGATTCAAACAAAACTCAGTAAAGTATACATATACTGGAGAAAATTGCTCCTACGGATACGACACCCCAGTTGATATACTGATGCAGTTGTTAATCGATCAAGGAGTCCCTGATTATGGACATCGAAAAAACCTACTTTCTCACCAATTTAATTACATCGGCATAGCTATTCAACCACACAAGAAAACAACTTGGACGTGTGTGATGAACTTTGGGGGAAATTAAGCTCTCCCCAATCTATTCAACAACCTTAAGTGAGCAAAAATAGCCCCTGCGAAAGTACGGTGATAATGGTATTGGTATCCGAATTCAGCAGCTGTTTCACGCACTATTTTTGAAATTTTGGGGTAATGTACATGTGAAATATCAGGAAACAAATGATGTTCTATCTGATGATTCAAACCACCCACAAACCATGTAAGCACTCTGTTCCAGTTTTCAAAATTTGCTGTTGTAGCCAATTGATGTTTAGCCCAACTTTCCTCAGGATTAGATTCTTCATGTGAAGTTGTAGTCACAAAAGAAGTTTCTGGAAGTACGTGTGCACTTTGAAAAACAAATGCCAATATCAGTCCACACACAAAATGCAATACAAAGAAGCCTATCAACCATTGCCACCAAATTACATTGGTAAACACAATTGGAATAATAATTAAATACGTGATGTAAATCGTTTTCGAAATAACCAATTTAGTTAATTCTCTTCTCAACGTTGTTTTTTGAGCTTGGAGTAAATTCATTTTATGGTAACGAATAAGCTCAATGAAGTTTTTAGATGTCACCCAAGACAATGTCATCAATCCGTAGAAAAACCAAGCATATAAGACTTGAAATTTATGTACCTTTTTTTGTGGTGCATTGGGAGAAAAACGAAGAAACGAAGGAGCATCAATATCTTCATCCATTCCATGTACATTCGTAAAACTATGGTGCAAAACGTTGTGCTGAATTTTCCATGTCAAGCTACTTCCGCCAAGCATTTCCATTGAGTATCCCATCACCTTGTTTATCCAACCTCTTTTCGCAAAAGAACCATGAACTGCGTCGTGCATGACTGCTAAACCTATAAACGCCATTCCAGACCCCATTAAAGCCGTTGCCAATAGTACGCCGCCAAAACTTTCTAACACACCAGTTAACACTAAAATATAAGGGACAAAATAAATAGCAAACAAGACAGGAACCTTAGATAAAATTTTCCAACTTCCAGTTTTTGATTTAGTCGTTGTTTTTAAATAATCATTAACTCTCTTAGTTAATTCTTTCGAGAACTCATCTCGCTTTGTTAATTTCAAATATTCCATACAAAAATAATAAACACACCCAATAATGGGTTTTACAAATTTACCGAATTAAACGTCATAAAATTCGATTTATGCATAAATTAACATAGTAATTTCAACTTAAACCTGTTGATAAACCATTCAACTGACTATCTTTCTGAATGTTAAATTTATTCTCCCCAATACATTTTTTTTCGTTTTGGGAACTTGATGAACATAATGCTTTTGAATGGTATCAGACATCAACAGCAAATCCCCATTGGCTAAATTTAAGGTATGGACTGTACCATGGCGTCTATGTTTCAATTTAAAACTTCTGGTTTGACCTAAACTTACAGATACAATAACAGGGTTTTCGCCTAATTCTTTCTCATTATCCGCATGCCATCCATTAGAATCTTGTCCACATTGGTATAAATTAGCTAACACAGAATTCAAATCCAAGTGAAATTGTGCATTGAGTTGAGCTAGCAATGCCTCTAATTCAGCTGTAAAAAGATGTGTTACAAGTCGCTTACCACTATACCCATAAGCTAAGTTAGGGTGAACAGCATGAAACGATTCTTTTCTAGGAATTTCAACATCTTTTCCAAAAAGCTGAATGGAATAGCTTGACCATGGTAATGTAAGCAGTAAGGATTTGTATAACAAGTTTGCTTTTTCGTTCGGAATCCAACTTTTAATCCACACCAAATGACCATCTTCTAAATCGATTCTTTCCATGACTACGATTTGTTGAACACAAAATCAACAATAACCTTTCAGTTTATAAGCAAGGTATCCCAACCACTCGTGCGTAAGGTTATGCCAATCCAACATCGTAGACAAGGAAGGAATAATATACTCATCCCAATGATAATAGCGTTTAGCTCCTGTATAATGATCCGTAGAAAAAGGAGTCACCTGTACGCCTAGCTTTTCAAAACACCTAATAGAACGTCGCATGTGTATCGAACTAGTAACCAATAGCAATTTACCATCTTTAAGGTTGTTATTCTCAAGCACTTTTATACTTTCAAATGCATTTTGATACGTGTTTTTGGAGAGTGAATCTACCAAAATTGCTGACGGTGGAATTCCCCACGCAATTAATTCATCCCTAAATCGCACTGCTTCATTCAATCCTCTATCACTGATGTATCCCGAATCGCCCGAAATCAATATCGTTCCAATTTTACCGCGTTGGTACAGCGCTATTGTTTGCCACATTCTATCGCCTCCTCGCCGTAAACTCAATCGTTTTAAATCGTTATTATATTCTGCCATTCCACCTAACACAATTGCCACATCGTAGTACCCCGCTTCTTCAATTTTCATGCCTGGCACTTCCCACATTCTCGTAAATTCTTTGAATATAAATGTGTTTGAAAAAAAAACCAGACATCCGATAGCTAAAACCTTCATTCTTTTTCGCCATACAACTGATTTCAGAACGATTGACAATGCAACACATACCAAAATCCAAAAACTTGGCGTAGACATGAAATGAAATATTTTAGAAAGAATAAAAAACATATTATTCGAATACTTGTTTAGATGGCGAATGTAACTAATTTTGTAAAAAATTCATTATGCCAGAAGCACAAGATACATTAACAGAAAACTTTCAGGACACAATTGAAGTTGTTTCACAAGATTCATCAGTTCCAGACTCTATTCCTGCAGTGATTCGCGTTTTAGAAAATCCGAGCGAGATTTTGAATGCTGGTTTTTGGTTAGAAGCAAAAGATTATTTAATTGATTTTGGAATTAATCTTGGGACTTCCATATTGATTTTTGTTTTCGGTTTCTGGATTGCAAATCAAGCGAAGAATGGTTTATCTCGCATGTTTGAGAAGCGCAACTTGGAACCTTCTTTACGCACGTTTTTGAAAAGTTTACTGACTGGTATTATCAAAGTGATGGTAACCATTACCGCACTCTACCAATTAGGTATCGAAATGACTTCATTCGTAGCATTACTTGGTGCTGCGGGACTTGCAATTGGTATGGCATTCTCGGGCACCTTATCCAATTTTGCAGGGGGAATCATCATCTTACTATTTAAACCATATCGAGTGGGAGATTTTGTGCAAACGCAAGGGGAAATGGGAATTGTAAAAGAAATCCAAATTTTCAATACAATATTGAATACCACAGATAATAAACGCATCATTCTACCAAACGGGCCTATTGCCAATGGTAATATCACCAATTTCACCATGGAGAAGATTAGACGTGTTGATTTTAGCTATGGCATTGCTTATGGAGATGATTTCAAAGTGGCACGTGATACACTTTTGGAATTCATCAAAGCTGATAGCCGCATACACAACGAACCAGTACCAATGATTGTGCTAGGTTCGTTAGGTGATAGTTCTGTAAACATTACAGTGCGCGTATGGACAAATACGGAAGACTATTGGGCCGTGTTCTTTGCGTTAAACGAACGAGTTTACAACGAATTCCCTTCTCGTGGGTTGAATATTCCATTCCCGCAAATGGATGTTCATATCAAACAACACGTCAAATCAACATGATGAATTTACGACTGTTATTTGTGTATAACTAATTAATTGAATAGCGAAAGGTTAACGCATAGAGTATTATTTTTGATGCATGGACTATAAAGCTGTCATAAAAACGGTTCGCGACAAAAATTACCAACCCATCTATTTTTTACATGGGGAAGAACCGTTTTTCATTGACGCGATTAGCAAAGTGATTGCCGAAGAAGTACTTGACGAAAGTGAGCGCGATTTTAACCAAACCATTGTATACGGAAAAGATTGTGACCCTGCTCATATTGTAGGGCTTGCAAAGCAATTCCCAATGATGTCAGACAGACAGGTTATTATCATTCGTGAGGCGCAAGATATTAAAAACTGGGACGTATTCGAATCGTATTTTCAACAACCACAACCGTCCACAATACTTGTGATTTGTCACAAATACAAAAAATTTGACACACGGAAAAAAATATACAAATCACTCGCTCCGCATAGTATCGTCTTCTTAAGTGACAAAGTCAAAGATTATCAACTAACCTCTTGGATTTCGAAGTACGTGCAAGATATCGGGTATGGCATTACAGATAAGGCTGCCAATTTACTTGCCGAATTTTTAGGAAACGACTTAGGTAAAATCATCAATGAATTAGAAAAATTATCCATTTTACTTGAAAAAGGAACAAAAATTAACGATGTACATATCGAGGAAAACATAGGCATCAGCAAAGACTATAACGTTTTTGAACTTGTGAATGCCATTGGTGAACTCAATATTCTTAAAGCCAATCGTATTATCCACTATTTTGAACAAAATCCTAAAGCAGCAAATATCGTCGTTATCATTCCCAATATTTTCACTTTTTTTCAGCGGTTAATGATGATTCATTTTTTAGCCAACAAATCGCCTGAAAGTGTGGCGGCAAATTTAAAAGTTCACCCGTTTGTCGCGAAAGAACAAATTCGTTACGCAAAACTATTCAACCCCAAAAAAATAGCACAAAACATCAGCTACTTAAAAGAATATGACCTAAAATCAAAAGGGGTAAATGCAGGCAACACAACTCACGGAGAATTATTGAAGGAGTTGGTTTATCTATTGATGCACTAGTTGAGTTGTCGATTGAATTGTTGGGGAAATCCTATAGCTAGCAATAATGATGTGAGTATGGATAGTATGAAAAGTTCTCCAGCATTTGGTAAATGCAAAATAACAGCTACTTTCTTGATAAGAAAAACAATTGCAGAACAAAGAATAAAAAAGTTTAGGTGAAGAAATTTACCTTTAGACCGAATTAAATAATTCAATTCTAACACAAACCAACACAATAATATCAATAGAAACAGGTATTCTATATTCGAAATTTTAAAGCTAATTACAGAGTAGGTTTTCATAACACTCCATGTCAACAAAACAAATGATTGATACCATTTCAAAAATGTAAAATTGTTTAGTTTGATAAACAGTGTAAAATAGAAAATTAAAACTACTAAAATACCAGTGTATAGTAATGTGTGAGAATTTGGCCAATGCATAACTCTAAACATCTCTCCTAAAAAGACGAGAACAAAACCAAAAGACACCATGTATGGAAGTACTTTTTGCATATAACTCATTATCTATTTTTTCTAACGTTACATTTTACACTCGCCTCAAAACCAAATTTGCGCCCATCTCAAATCCCCAAAGAAAGGAATTCGAAAAAATTCAGAAGCGCTAACAGGAACCATAAGGAGTTTAAATTAAATAATTGGTTGGGAATTTGAGGTTTTTCAAAATACCTATAATTTGTCACCAAGGATAATCCGCCGATTGCAAACACGATAATTTCGGGAGGTAAATGCGTTTCAAAAAACAGACTGACGCCAAAAATGGCCGACAAGATAGTATACAACCAAAAGTAATAGCGATGAAGCTGTTTAGACAAGATAATCAACACAACCAACGAAGCAGTTAAACTCACTATTCCAATAACTTGCACTAAATAGTAGGTAGAACTATTGAACCATTCACTCAAATCGCTATAGTTCAACATCATTCCCATAAACCATTGATCGTTAATCAAGTTTATGGATGTGAATGCGGCGAAGAAGAATAGACCATTACTCCACTTTTTATACTGAACAAGGTGTTTGACAAAAAACAGATTCGCAACAATAAATAGGATAAATGCATTCAATAAAAAAGGAGCGATAAACACTTCTGTAGTTACGTATTGGTACACGCCAAAAAACGAGTACATCAATGCTATGGCTGAAATAATACGTGCTTCAAAAGACATGTTACAACGTTTATTTAATTCCTAAAGCCTCTTCAACGTAATCAAATGTAGATAATATGATTGGTTTACCATCTACCACAGCGATATCATGTTCAAAGTGAGCCGAAGGGAGTCCATCTTGTGTAACGATAGTCCAATTATCATCAAGTTGTTTTACTTTGTGAGTCCCCATATTGATCATTGGTTCAATCGCAATAGTCAATCCATTCTGAATTTTCTTTCCCCTTCCTCTTCTACCATAATTTGGCACTTGCGGTTCTTCGTGCAATGTTTTACCAATACCATGCCCTACCAATTCACGCACCACACCATAACCGTGTTTTTCGGCATGTTGTTGAATTGCGAAACCGATGTCTTCAATGCGGTTACCTACTTTTGCTTCTGCAATACCTAACTCGAGGCATTCTTTCGTTACTTTAAGAAGCATTTTAACCTCTGGTTTAACCTCTCCTACTTCAAACGTATACGCATGATCACCGTAATAACCATTCAATTTTGCACCACAGTCTACTGATACAATATCTCCATCTTCAAGAGGTCTATCAGTAGGTAACCCGTGAACAACAGCTTCATTCACCGATGTTAACAACGTTGATGGGCATCCATACAAACCTTTAAAACCTGGTTTGGCACCTTGGGAAAGGATATATTCTTCAGCCAATTGATCCAAGTATTTTGGCGTGACACCTGGTTTAATTTCTTTAGCCAGCATACCAAGAGTTCGAGATACGACAAGGGCAGCTTGACGCAACAATTCGATTTCTTCAGAAGTCTTATATATGATCATAATTTGAAAAAAAAGGGTCGGACAAAATCCGACCCTACAAAAGTAATTAAAATAAGATTAAGCCAGTACTTCTTTTACTTTGTCCGCAGCTTCTTGAAGCAATACAGCAGAGTGTACATTAAGTCCTGATTCATCAATTAATTTCTTAGCTTCTTCAGCGTTTGTACCTTGAAGACGCACAATAATTGGAACAGGAATAGATCCCATGTTCTTGTATGCATCAACTACACCTTGTGCCACACGGTCACAACGTACAATTCCACCAAATATGTTAATTAAAATTGCTTTTACATTTGGATCTTTCAGGATGATACGGAAAGCTTTTTCTACGCGTTCTGCATTTGCTGTTCCTCCTACATCCAAAAAGTTTGCTGGGCTACCGCCAGAATACTTGATGATATCCATCGTCGCCATAGCAAGTCCAGCACCATTCACCATACATCCCACGTTACCATCCAATTTCACATAGTTCAAACCAGCTTCACCTGCCTCAACTTCTGTTGGATCTTCTTCTGTCTTATCACGCATTGCTGCATACGCTGGATGTCTAAAAAGTGAGTTTCCATCCAAGGTTACCTTAGCATCAACTGCAATAATTTTGTTATCCGAAGTTTTTAATACGGGATTGATTTCAAACATAGATGCATCACATCCGATGTATGCATTATACAAGGAAGTTACAAATTTTGTCATTTCCTTAAATGCTTGACCTGAAAGTCCAAGATTGAACGCTATGCGGCGCGTTTGAAAACCTTGAAGACCTACACGAGGATCAATTTCTTCAGAAAAAATAAGGTGTGGCGTATTTTCAGCAACTGCTTCAATATCCATTCCTCCTTCTGTAGAGTATATAATTACGTTACGACCTGTTTCGCGATTCATCAAAACAGACATATAAATCTCAGATGTTTCTGATTCACCTGGATAATATACATCCTGAGCGATAAGCACTTTGTTTACTTTTTTACCTTCAGCAGAAGTTTGAGCTGTTACCAAGTGTCCGCCTAAAATTCCTTTCACTTTTTCTTCAACGTGCTCAATTCCTTTCGCTAAAACCACTCCATGCGATTGCGTTTCTGTTACTAAACCTTTACCACGACCACCTGCGTGAATTTGAGCTTTCACTACATACCATGAAGTCCCAGTTTGTTCACTTAATTTTTTCGCTGCCTCAACTGCTTCATTTGCATGCTCTACGACCACGCCTTCCTGAACGCCTACTCCGAAGCTTTTTAGAATTGATTTTCCTTGATATTCGTGTAAATTCATTATATATTTTGTTTTTTGACGTGCTAAAAGTAGCTGTTATATTGGTAAAATTCAAACAAAATCCGTATCAATTATCCACATGATTTAAACAGTTATATTTACTTAGTAGATTTTCGCTGAAATAGTAACACTCACCAACGACTAACAATTACGAAATTTTACTCCAATTTGGTTTGCTTGTGAGTTGCTTGTTCAATTTAGACCGAATCGCAGCATAAGTTGGGTTTGAGAACAATGCATCATTCTCCATCACTTCAAAGGCTACATTTCGTGCAAGTGTAAGTATTTGTCCGTCGCGTGTCAAATCAGCGATTTTCAAATTCAACAAGCCACTTTGCTGTGTACCCATGATATCACCAGGACCCCGAAGCTGTAAATCAACTTCGGCAATTTCAAATCCATCATTGGTTGCACACATAGTAGACAGCCTTGTTTTAGCATCTTGACTAAGCTTGTTGCCCGACATGAGAATACAATATGACTGTGACGCCCCTCGCCCTACTCTACCTCTTAATTGGTGTAATTGCGACAAACCAAATCGTTCACTCGACTCAATAATCATCACAGAAGCATTCGGTACATTCACCCCTACTTCGATGACAGTCGTTGCGACCATTATTTGTGTTTCTCTTTTTACGAATCGAGCCATTTCATAGTCTTTATCCTCCGTTTTCATTTGCCCATGAACAACACTTACACGGTAATCGGGTAGCGGAAATCGTCTGGTAATCGACTCGTAACCTTGCATTAAATTTTGATAATCCAACGTTTCGGATTCAGAAATTAAAGGGTAAACGACATAAACTTGTCTCCCCTTTTGAATTTCGGATTCAATAAACCCAAAAACTTTTAACCGTTGATTTTCAAAATAATGCAACGTTTGAATTGGTTTTCTCCCAGGAGGCAATTCATCAATAACAGATACATCTAAATCCCCATAAAATGACATAGCTAAGGTACGTGGAATAGGTGTCGCTGTCATCACCAAAATGTGTGGAGGAAGCGAATTTTTTTTCCACAAACGTGCGCGTTGTGCAACACCAAATCGGTGTTGTTCATCAATTACGGCAAAACCTAGATTTTTAAACAACACCTTAGGTTCAAGGATTGCGTGTGTACCTACCAGGATATCAATTTCCCCATTTTCCAACCCTTCGTGAATTTCCCTACGCGCTTTTGTTTTAGAAGATCCTGTTAACAAGGCTATCGTTACGGGCATATCCTTCAACAGTTCTTTTAAGGAAATGTAATGTTGATTGGCTAAAATTTCGGTAGGTGCCATCAATGTAGCTTGATATCCATTTCCGATTGCGATTAACATGGTCAAAAGTGCGACAACTGTTTTTCCGCTTCCCACATCACCTTGCAGCAATCGATTGGTTTGACTTCCAGTTTGAAAATCTGCACGAATTTCTTTAATGACACGTTTTTGTGCATTGGTTAACGCAAAAGGTAAATGCTTATCGTAAAACTCAAGAAAAACATCTCCCACCTCACTAAACACAAAGCTTTTATTCTTTTTTTTTCCGATTTCCTTTCGTACAATTAACTCCAATTGCAAAAAAAACAATTCATCAAATTTAAGGCGTAAACGAGCCTTATCCGCGCTTGAAATATCGGATGGAAAATGAATGTTTCGGATGGCTGTATCAAGTTCTTCTAATCCATTTTTGTGAATTAATTCATGCGGATAATGGTCTGTAATTTTCACTTTAAGTTGCTCAAAAAGTGCGCGCATGATTTTCTCTATCCCCTTGGAGTGCAAGCCTTTTGCTGTCATTTTTTCACCACTGTGATAGACTGGTTGCAATTGCTTATTCGACACATCATTATCGATAAACACTTCTAATTCAGGGTGAGGGATGGACCATTTTCCACCGTAAAACTTGCCTTTACCAAAAAGAATGTACGTTTTGGCAGGATCCAAGGTTCCTTGAATGTATTTAGCTCCTTGAAACCAAACCAAATCAATCACTCCTGTGCCATCTGAAAATTTTGCATTTAACCGCTTATTACGACTTGCGCCAGTTACCACCACATTGGAAATCCGCCCTTTCAATTGCACATAGCCCTCTATTAGCGGAAGCTCTTTTACAGTGTGAAATGTAGAACGGTCTATGTAGCGAAAAGGGAAATAATGAAGTAAATCATAAAATGTAAAAATATGAGCCTCTTTTCGTAAGACTTCTCCTCGTTGAGGGCCAACACCTTTCAGGTATTCTATTGGTGTTTCTAAAATAGGCAACATAATCGCAATACTTCAGCCCAAAAGTAAGGAAAATATAACGAACTTAAAGCATTAAGTCTATTCGAATCTAGGTAACTTGATGTGTTAAAATACTATAATTATCAACAGCTTATTCAATATGTTACTTTCTCTTGACGTTATTCGTATGAAACATTAATTAACGATACAATTAACACAAATTGAAGTAGTATGAAATTAACAATTTACTTTTTCTTGATTATTCTCTTGAGTGGCTTAGCCTCGTTTACAACGAAGAAACAAGAGATTGATTCACGCCATGCACTAATATATCACGATTTATTTGGTGCAGAACTTGACATACAGGAAGGTGATATTATTTTCCAAGCATCCAATTCCAGCCAATGTAAAGCAATCCAATTGGCTACAAAATCACTGTATTCACATTGTGGAATCATCTTTAAAGAAAATGGTAAATGGGTTGTGTATGAAGCTGTACAACCAGTCAAAATAACACCATTAGAGCGATGGATAAAACGAGGCGATAATAATCATTTTGTCACAAAACGGTTGAAGGATACAAGTGGGTTGTCATCAGAGGTGATTCAAAAAATGCGTCAAATTGGTAAACAACAACTCGGTAAAGATTATGACTTGACATTTGAATGGAATGACAATCGTATTTACTGCTCTGAATTGGTGTGGAAAATATACAAACGTGCATTGGATATTGAAGTCGGAAAACTTCGGGTTTTAAAAGATTTTGATCTATCAAGCCCGATTGTAAAAGAAATCATGAAAGAGCGATATGGAACTAAAATTCCGTATAACGAAACCGTTATTTCTCCTGCCGACATCTTCAAAAGCGACTTACTCGTTGAAGTTCTAAATCAATAAAAAAAGACCGCTCAATTTGAACGGTCTTCATTATTTTATTATTCAGTGATGGATTAACGTGTGAACAAAATCTCACGCATTTTAGGCAATGGCCAAATTTCATCATCCACCAATAGTTCTAATTTATCAGCATGGTAGCGAATGTCATCAAAGTATGCCTTCACTTTATCACAATATGCTTCAGCTCTTTTTTCCATGTCTTCAATTTTATTCGCATTCTTACGCTCTTGAAGCATCGCATCAACCAATTCTTTTAAACTATTGAGATGACGAGAAATATCTTTGATAAGTGAAATTTGCGTTTTACAAAGCTCTTTCGCCTCTTTCTCCCCCATTACATCAATCATTCCTTTTACATTGCTGATTAATTTGTTTTGGTATTCAACCACTGCAGGAATTAAGTGATTCTGAGCTAAGTCACCCATTACTCGTCCTTCAATCTGAACTTTCATGACATACGCCTCATATTCAATCTCTTGACGTGCATGTAATTCGACATTCGAAAGAATACCTAATTCATCAAATAAGCTAAGTGTTTTCTTGTCAGTCAACACTTTCAATGCGCGAGGTGTGTCTTTTAAATTAGAAAGACCTCTTTTTTCAGCCTCTTTTACCCATTCATCACCATAACCGTTTCCTTCAAAACGAATTTTCTTAGATGCTTTAATCAAATGTTGAAGTTCTTTCAAGATTGCTTCATCCTTCGAATCTCCCTTGTCTATTCTCGCATCTACACTTTTCTTAAATTCACGTAATTGTTTCGCCATTATCGCATTCAATGCAATCATTGCAGAAGCACAGTTAGCAGAAGAACCTACCGCGCGGAATTCAAATTTATTTCCCGTAAATGCAAAAGGTGAAGTTCTGTTACGGTCTGTGTTATCCAATAAAATTTGTGGAATTTTACCGATATTCAATTTCAACTCAGTTTTTTCTTCAGGAGTCATTTTCCCTGTTTTCACACTTTTCTCCAATTCATCCAACACCTTTGTCAGGTGTGATCCTAAGAATACTGAAATGATTGCAGGAGGTGCTTCGTTGGCTCCCAATCGATAATCGTTCGATGCTGAAGCAATAGCAGCACGAAGTAAATCTGCATTTTCATTAATTGCCGCAACCGTGTTTACCAAGAATGTTAAAAACTGTAAGTTGCTTTTTGGATTTTTACCTGGACGTAATAAATTCACGCCTGTATTCGTAGACAACGACCAGTTGTTGTGTTTTCCTGAACCATTCAGCGTGCGGAAAGGTTTTTCATGAAGTAGCACTCTAAAATCATGACGGCGAGCTATTTTCTCTAACAAATCCATCAACAACAAATTGTGGTCATTCGCTAAGTTTGCTTCTTCAAACATCGGCGCACACTCAAACTGATTCGGCGCAACCTCATTATGACGTGTTGTAACAGGTATACCTAGTTTAATCGCTTCCATTTCAAAATCACGCATAAATGCTGTCACGCGATCAGGAATAGAACCAAAGTAATGGTCATCTAATTGTTGACCTTTTGCTGGCGCATGCCCAAACAAAGCGCGTCCTGTCATCATAATATCTGGACGTGCGTTAAACAATGCTTTATCAATTAAAAAATATTCTTGCTCCCAACCTAAAGTTGTATTAACCTTCGTAACGTTTTTATCAAAATATTGACAAACCTGTAAAGCCGCATCTTCAATTGCAGACAACGCTTTTATCATTGGCATTTTGTAATCCAATGCCTCTCCTGTGTATGAGATAAAAATTGTTGGAATACACAATGTTTTACCAATTATAAATGCGGGGGAAGAAGGATCCCAAGCCGTGTAACCACGTGCTTCAAATGTGTTTCGAATTCCTCCATTTGGAAACGAAGACGCATCAGGTTCTTGTTGAATTAATAAATCACCTGAAAAACGCTCAATTGCTCGACCTGCAGCTAAAGGATGAAAAAATGCATCATGCTTTTCTGCTGTTGCCCCAGTCAATGGTTGAAACCAGTGCGTATAATGCGTAGCCCCTTTTGACAACGCCCAATCTTTCATAGCAGAAGCAACTTGGTCGGCTATTTTTCTATCAATACGCTCGCCGTTATTAATAGCGCCCATTACTGAATCATATGCCTCTTCCGTTAAAAATTCACGCATTACATCTGCATGAAATACATTCTTACCATATAGCTCTGAAATCTTACCTTGAGATTCAACATGCTTTGGTGTACGATGCAACACATCGTTAATTGCTGCTTTTCTAAATGATGACATAGTTTATTTTATTAATTCGAGACAAAATTACAATCAAAACACGAACATGCGACATAAAAAATACTTTTTTTTATCAACACCCCCTGTTTTTTATTCCATTTTCAAATAAAAACACAAAATTCCGAACAACACCCCTATCAAAATCAACAAACCAATCAAAAAAAATACTTTTTCACTAAAATCACACCTAACTTATAAACTGATATAAATCATCGAATTGAACATTATCTATCCATTATGGTTTACTAACTTTGTAACAAGATATAACAGAACAATGGACAATCTAAAGATTGGTGGCGTACCCGAACACTTTAATTTACCATGGAGGTTAGCAATTGAAGAAGGACTCTTCGCGCACCTTGGAAAAAAGCTAACATGGGAAGATCAACCTATGGGAACAGGTCAAATGGTGAAAAAACTCGAAAATGGCGAATTAGATATTGCTGTGTTATTAACCGAAGGAATTACTAAAGCCATATTAGAAGATGGTTTGAAGGCTAAAATTATTCAAGTCTATGTTACTTCACCATTGCATTGGGGAATTCACGTACCTTACCATTCTGCAATTAACACATTTGACGATTTAAAAAATAGGACTTTCGCAATTAGTCGCTATGGCTCTGGCTCACACCTCATGACCTATGTCAAAGCAGAGCAAGAGGGATGGAATACTGCCGAATTAAATTTTAAGGTAATAGGTGATGTGGAAGGTGGTATTCAATCTCTTGAAAACAATGAATGTCAAGCGTTTTTATGGGAAAAATACACCACACATCCTTATGCTGAAAAAGGAAGATGTCGCTACATCGATGAAGTGGTTACTCCTTGGCCATGTTTTGTCGTTGCAGTTCGTGAAGAATTAGCCGCATCCGAATACGATTATTTAAAAGCCATTTGCGCAATTGTAGGCAAAAAAGCTGAAGCGCTCAAGAAAATGGATGAAATAAACGAAATCATAGGTTGGCGATACAACTTACGCTCAGGTCAAGTCGCAAACTGGTTAATCGAAACGGATTGGAATTACAACAGCGACTCTTTTCTTTCAGAATTTGATAAAACAGTTGCATACCTCAACAAACTGGGACTAGTCTCAACTGAAAACACATGCAATTGGCAGGATAAGTTGTTTCATTCGGTAGAATAAATATGCCATTTGGGTTATTTAAATATTGTAGGGATGCACGGTCGTGCATCCCTACAATATTTAAAACCGTTCGCCACAATTCAACGTTCACCACAATAGAACGTCCGCTCAAATACAACGTCCGCCCCAATATATTTTAAGACGTGAGTTCCCAAAAACATGAATTCTTTCAAGTATAATGGACGAAGTCGTGCTAGTTGATATATTTTGCAATGTCAAGATTGCAATTTTATATCATTTTTGCAATGTATAGATTTCAATATAAAAACCCGAACAACCACAAAGGAATCGTATTGTCGGAACCGTATTCAATGTTGTCAGCGGCGATAAAGCTATTTTTGGTGTGCTTAATTTGTTTGTTGCTTTTGTTTTTTCCGCCAACCTCAAAGGTGAATTTTTCTTCTACTAAGAAATCGCTTACCGGACTGCTCTTAACGTTGTACACATTATTGACTTGGTTGTAAAAAAAGCTTTCGCGAATCGTTCCTATTTCTGCTCCTTCTCTATTCAACGCATAGACCATGTTGGGATGATGTAAAAACACTTTTTCGGGTTTGGCCAAATAAGCATCTGACGAACTTTTACTGTGCAACAAATTAATAACTTTAGAGTCCTCCAAATAGTTTAAATAGAGCATCACCGTGTTTCTGGCTACTTCAATATCGCCGGCTAACTTAGACACGTTAGGTTGAAAAGGAACGGCATGCGCAATCACGTGCAACAGTTTTTTCAGTTTGTGTATATACTTCACCTCCACATGTCGTAAATAAGGTAAATCCACCTCCAACATCACATTAATGGTGTTCAATAATTTTCGGTGATAAGAAGCACTGCTCTCCAAATAAAACGGGTAATAACCGTACATGAGGTAATCTTCAAAATACGCCAATGGATGAATTTCTTTTACAATCTCTTTTGCAATGGACGTATGATTTTTTAATAAGTCAGATAAGGAGTACGTATTGAACGTCTTTCCTGTTTCAATCTGAAGAAATTCTCGAAATGACAATCCGTTCAAGGTGTAAACAACCGCTCTCCTGCTTAAATCAGCTTCGCCAGAATGAATATGCAACAATGAAGATCCCGTAAACACCACTTTTAATTTTTTATAGCGGTCATACACGTTCTTCAACTCTTGCGACCAATTGGGGTATTTGTGTATTTCGTCAATAAAAAGATGTGTACCTCCGCGCTTTAACCAGTCACCCGCAAAGTCAACCAAGGTGTTTGAAGAAAAATAGATATCATCTAAACTCACATAAATTGCCTTTGCTTCTTTGGGCAACTTGGTTTTGATGTGGTACAATAAATAGGTGGTTTTACCCACACCTCTCGCTCCTGTTAACCCAATTAATCGATCGTTCCAATCGATATTAATCGTTCGGTCAAAGCGATGGTCCAGCTCTTCTAATTGACGGTTGTGGTTGTCTATTAACTCCTTCATGATAGTTTTATATTACACAAATATACTTATTTTGCACTATGTACTATACAAATATAGTCATTTTTGTAATGTTTACATTTCAAAATTAAAATAAATTGTAATGTTTAGATTGCAATTTATGCATTTATCTAGTCGTATACAAAAGGATTACTGGTTCAAACTACTCATTTAAAATAAAAAATTTCTTTCCTATTCTCCTCCTTACTCAGCGGTCAGCGCGCGTTGGATTTGGGTTCGAAGGAACGATTGATTTGACAGGTTCGACGGATTTTTTTAAATATTGTAGGGATGCACGGCCGTGCATCCCTACAATATTTAAAACCGTACGTCACAATTCAACATCCGCCCCAATATAATTTATAGACGTGCGTTCCCAAAAACATTAAATACCATTAATACACAATGGATGTAAAACCAAAATTTCAACCACTAAAACCAGCAACATTCTATGAAAATCAAGCCATCAAAACAACTCCGAGATCCTATTTCCCAATACAAAATTTAGAAAAAATTGCGCCTAAGATATCCCTATCCACATCAATTTCACCTGTTATTGTACCTAAATTATAGATTGCTTGTCGTATATCCATTGCCACAAAATCGCCTGACACGCCTGTGGTTAAACCTTCAAGTACATTGAATAAATCGGTATGGGCTTTCTGTAGTGCATCCACATGGCGAGAATTAGTAACAATAACATCTTCCTCTCCTATTCCACTCAAATCAATAACTTCTCGAAGCCTGATTAGAAGCGTATCTACATTTTCTTTTTCCTTAGCCGAAATAAACACAGGATTGTAAGTACTCAAGAAATTAAATTTTTCGGTCAATAAATCGTGTTTATTGACGACCACAATTAATTGCTGACCGTCTTTGAGGTAGTCCTTTTGGAACTGAGACAATTCATTCAGCGTACTTATTTCATCGGTATTCCGTTCATCCAACAGGTACAGTACAATATGTGCTTCGCGAGCTTTTTGGTAAGAGCGCTCAATTCCCATGCTTTCAACCACATCTTCTGTTTCACGCAAGCCTGCTGTATCAATAAAACGGTAACTAATTCCATTCAACACAATTTCGTCTTCAATTACATCACGCGTTGTACCTGCGATGTCCGAAACAATAGCCCTATCTTCGTTTAGTAATACATTCAACAACGTACTTTTCCCTACGTTTGGAGCACCTACAATAGCAACTGGCACACCGTTTTTTATCGCATTACCAGTAGAAAAGGACTCTTTCAATCTCCCCACAACTTGAATGATATCCTGTACCAAGTTTTTCAATTGTGTTCTGTCTGCAAACTCCACATCTTCTTCACCAAAATCGAGTTCCAATTCGATTAAAGCTGCAAATTGAATTAACTGTTCACGGAGTTGTTGTAATTCACGCGAAAAACCACCACGCATTTGTTTCATGGCTAAAGAATGTGCCATCGCAGAACGAGAAGCAATTAAATCTGCAATAGCCTCCGCTTGAGCAAGATCCATCTTTCCGTTCATGTAAGCACGCATGGTAAACTCTCCCGGATCAGCCATTCGACAACCGTGCTCCATTAACAATTGAAGAATTTGTTGTTGGATATAAACCGACCCATGACAAGCTATTTCGGCGGTTGCATCGCCTGTAAATGATTTTCCTTTTTCAAGAACGGTTACGAGTACTTCGTCAATCACCTTGCCGTCTGTCGCTTTGACATAACCAAAATGTGTCGTATGTGTCGTTTGCTTGGTGAGATTTTTACTAAAAATACGCGAAGAAATTTCAAGCGCTTGTGGTCCTGAAACGCGAATCACAGCAATGGCTCCCATTCCATTAGCAGTCGACAAAGCACAAATCGTATCGGCGTGTTCTCCAAAATTCATAGCACAAAGATAAGGAGATTTGCAGATTGCTCACCATCCCCAATCTGTTTAATCTTGTAATGAAAATGGATTTTAACACGAACGATGTGTGGAGATAAAAAGCTTCTAATACAATTTTAACTATATTCGCTATCGTATTGCTTACATAAATCATAACCAATGCTCACGTGGATTTCCATATTATTTTTAGTGCTTAGCTTATTCGCAGAAATACTGGGTACAGTTGGTGGATTTGGTTCTTCTGTATTTTTTGTCCCATTCGCTAATTTCTTTTTTGATTTCCACAATGTATTGGGCTTGACAGCGCTTTTTCATTTATCAAGTAACGTGAGTAAAATAGCCCTTTTTAGAAAAGGAATTGACAAAAAACTCATTCTTAACATCGGGGTTCCGTCTGTCATATTTGTCATTATAGGTGGAGTTCTCAGCAACTTTGTTGACACGATACTACTCAGTATTTTTCTAGGTATCTTCTTAGTAGTTCTCGGACTTTTTTTTCTTATTCGAAGTAATTATGTCGTTCCTGCAAAAACCAAACAGAGTGTAATTGGTGGAGCTTTATCCGGTTTTTCGGCAGGACTTTTGGGAACTGGAGGCGCAATACGCGGACTTACCATGGCTGTGTTCAATCTCGAAAAAAGCGTCTTTATTGCCACATCTGCCGTTATTGATTTAGCGATAGACCTAACTCGTTCTGTGGTATACGTCAGCAGTGGTTACATTCACACTGCGCATTTAATATACCTCCCTTTTTTATTAGCAATTGGACTCGCAGGGACATATATTGGGAAACGCATATTGAACAAAGTTAGCCAGCATAATTTTAAACGATTTTCATTAATACTTATCGTCTTAATAGGTCTAGTTAGTATTTTGAGTACTATCTTTGGTTGGCAATTTTAATCATTAGCACATGGAGCAAATTCACATCAATCATATACAGTCACTTTTCCCAAACAAACATTACACGGACAAGGACAAACGAAATGAATATGGGCACGATGAAACCGAAAATTTAGTTTTCCCTCCTCACATCGTAGTATTACCTGAAACACCCGAAGAAATTGCTGTGCTATTGACATATTGCAACCTTCATCACATACCTGTGACTCCTTGTGGTGCAAGAACCGGTTTAAGTGGTGGTGCACTAACTGTTCACGGAGGTGTGCTAGTATCCATGGAACGATTCAATAAAATTTTATCCATCGACACCAATAACCTACAAGTAACGACTGAACCTGGTGTAATTACAGAAGTATTACAACAAGCTGTAGCCGAGAAAGGATTATTCTACCCACCTGACCCAGCTAGTAAAGGTTCGTGCTTTATTGGAGGTAACATTTCTGAAAACAGTGGCGGACCAAAAGCAGTGAAATATGGTGTCACCGCAGATTATGTATTGAATTTAGAAGTTGTGTTGCCTACAGGAGAAATCATTTGGACTGGTGCTAATGTGCTGAAAAACGCAACGGGATACAACCTAACGCAATTAATTGTCGGTAGTGAAGGTACACTTGGAATTGTAACCAAAATAGTACTGCGTTTACTTCCAAAACCTACAAAAGACCTGCTGATGTTAGTACCTTTTTTTAGCGCAGAAAAGGCCTGTGAAGCGGTTCCTGAAATTTTTAAAGCCGGGGTTATTCCTTCGGGAATGGAATTTATGGAACGTGATGCTATAGATTGGACACTACAATTTGTAGATGACGTAACCATTTCGATTCATCCAGCACACCAAGCTCATTTACTCATCGAAGTGGACGGATGGGATGAAGATGTGTTGATGCAAGAATGTGAAAAAATTGCAGATGTGGTCGCCCAATTTGACGCGGACGAAATATTGTTTGCCGAAACACAAGCGCAAAAAGATGGCCTTTGGAAACTTCGCAGAAAAGTTGGCGAGGCTGTTAAATCACATTCTGTTTACAAAGAAGAAGATACGGTTGTCCCACGCTACGAATTACCTCGATTGTTAAAAGGGGTAAAAGAAATTGGAGCCAAATATGGATTCAAATCCGTTTGTTATGGACATGCGGGAGATGGGAACTTGCACGTAAACATCATCAAAGGTGATTTGTCGGAATCGTTTTGGGAAAATGAGTTGTCAACTGCCATTCGGGAGATCTTTGAATTAACCGTACAATTAGGAGGTACCATTTCAGGAGAACATGGAATTGGTTATGTTCAAAAGAATTATATGGATATTGCCTTCTCTCCTATTCAACTGAATTTAATGAAATCCATCAAGCACATTTTTGATCCCAATAACATTTTAAATCCGGGGAAGATTTTTCCAGATTGATGATTAGTGCTTTCTAAACATATTACTCACAAATTTATCTAAAGCCGTTCTAACATTATTGACTGATATTGAATAAGTAAGAATAGCTGCTATAGCACCAAAAAAAACTGTACCGACATCTTTATAAACTAAATAAAATACTCCAAAAACAGAAAATGAAAGAACAAATGTCATCAACCAAACCTTTGTTAGGTCGACAATATACTTCAATTGTATTACATTATTAGAGGTAATTATTTTGATTCTTAAAGGAAATTCAATTACAGTTTCAAAACGTAATTTAACAATGGCTCTAAGTTTAGTTGAATAATACACTTCACCATTTATTGTATTCACATTAAAACGATTCTCTAAAAATTCTTTTAATTCAGAATGAGACAGACTTTTTATATTTCTTGTTACTACCACTCCCTTTTTATTTCTGCACTAAAATAGTAATTCAATCTAAATTATTTTATTTGAGGTGAATCAAAATAAAAATGATTTTTTCCAGATTGATGATTAGTGTGTGATAACAAATTACAATTCGCTCGTAAGTGCCACTCATCATTTTTTCCATTCATTTCGAAACAAATTCAATACAGTTTTGTAATTTCACGGACTATCATTGGAAAATGCTATGGCTTTATTGAAAAATATGACACGTAACATACTGACTTTTTTAATTTTACTCACCTCGCTCACCTCTTTCGGGCATGCCTTTCATGTAGCATTAGCAAAAGCATCCTATAATGCAGGTGAAAAAACAATGGAAGTTACGCTAGAAATTGAATCGCATGATTTAGAACATTGGCTGGAAGATAAGGGTATGAAAATCGGGCATATTGAGATGATCGAAAAAAACACTCCCACATGGCATAAACTTACGGGTGAAATTTTAGTGCATTTTGCTGCACAAACAGATAGTCAAAAGCTTCAATTTAGTGTACTTGGAATAGAAGTAGCTCGCGATGGGCGTGCATTTGTGTACCTCGTCGCTGAAAATGTAGTGCCATTTAAACGCATTGATTGGACATTTAGCTTGTTAATGGATCATGACGATACACAGCAAAATAAACTAGAACTAATTGTAAACAAAAAGAAGTACTACGCTGTTTTTCTGAATGAAAAAAGAACAGCTACCATAAAACTAGATTAACTATTTATGAAACAAAGCATATTACTACTCTCGTTCGTTCTTCCGTTAATTCTCCATGCTCAATGGGAAGATAAGTTCAAACAAATGGATGACTTACTACCTACGCCAAATGTGTATCGAACAGCTGGTGGTGCTCCAGGACACAAATATTATCAGCAAAAAGCAGATTATAAAATGAAAATTGAATTGGATGACGCAAAACAAATCATCCGAGGAGAGGAAACAATTACATACACCAATAATTCTCCTGATGCGTTGGAATACTTGTGGTTACAGTTAGACCAAAACATTCGGGCCGAAAATTCGCATTCCAAACTAATTCAAGTCGAAAAGATGGAGAATTTTAAAGGAATTCAAAATATTGAGCGGCAGCTATTTCAGTTTGACGGTGGCTTTAAAATTGAATGGATTCGCTCGATGAACAACGAAGAAATGTCCTACGCCATCAACCAAACCATGTTGCGCATTGACCCTAAAACACCACTTAAACCAGGCGGAACACTTACTTTTAAAATTAAGTGGTGGTACAACATCAACGATCGAATGAAAATAGGTGGACGTGCAGGGTATGAATATTTTGAAGAAGAAGACAATTACCTCTATACAATCGCGAAGTTTTTCCCTCGCATGTGCGTCTATGATGATGTAAATGGATGGCAAAACAAACAGTTTTTAGGTCGTGGCGAATTTACATTACCTTTTGGTAATTACGAAGTAGAATTGACCGTTCCTGCTGACCATGTTGTAGCGGCTACAGGAGAATTACAAAACGCATCCACTGTATTAACAACAAAACAACGCAATCGACTTAAGCAAGCAGCTAGTTCAGATAAACCTGTGTTCATCATCACCGAAGCTGAAGCACGTGAGAATGAAAAATCAAAAACCACCGGTACTAAAAAATGGATTTTTAAGGCACAAAACGTTCGTGATTTTGCCTTCGCTTCTTCCCGCAAATTTATTTGGGATGCAATGGGCGTTCAACAAGAAACCAAAAATGTATTGGCGATGTCGTTTTACCCAAAAGAAGGAAATCCACTTTGGGAAAAATATTCAACGCGCGTTGTAGCACATACATTAAACGTTTATTCGAAGCACACATTTGACTATCCGTATCCTGTCGCTATTTCAGTCCACACGCATCAAATTGGAATGGAGTATCCTATGATTTGTTTCAATGGTGGGCGTCCTGAAGCTGATGGCACCTATTCTGACCGAACAAAATATGGCATGATTGGCGTAATCATTCACGAAGTAGGACACAACTATTTCCCCATGATTGTCAATTCGGACGAGCGCCAATGGAGTTGGATGGACGAAGGGTTAAACACCTTTTTACAATACCTTACCGAACAGGAGTGGGAACGTGGCTATCCTTCACGTCGTGGACCTGCACACATGATTACCGATTATATGGCTGGTGATAAATCGACCATTTCACCCATTATGACTAACTCCGAATCCATCTGGCAATTTGGCAATAATGCTTACGGAAAACCCGCAACAGCACTCAACATATTGCGTGAAACGATTATGGGGCGTGAGTTATTTGATTACGCTTTCAAAATGTATGCAAAACGCTGGATGTTTAAACACCCAACCCCAGCAGACTTTTTCAGAACCATGGAAGATGCATCTGCGGTAGATTTAGACTGGTTTTGGCGAGGTTGGTTTTTTACCACAGACCATGTAGATATATCCATCGAAAAAGTAAAATGGTTTACGCTAAATACCGAAAATCCAGAAATTGAAGCAAATTGGCGAAAAGAAAATGATGCTAAAAAGGATGTGCATATTGGCGTGACACGAAACAATGAATCCATTGCTCAAACTCAAACAGAAATTTACCCTGAGTTAATGGATTTTTATAACACCAAAGATCCGTATGGCTTTTCCGATTTGGATGTAAGTGATTACAACGAATTAATGAAAAAATTGACGCCTGAACAACAAGCATTACTTAATAGTAACCTTCATTTTTATGAAATCGAATTCCGAAACATTGGCGGTTTAGTGATGCCATTAATTCTTCAATTGAATTACACAGATGGAACGTCAGAAGTACGATACATTCCTGCTGAAATATGGCGTATGCGTTCGGATATGATCACAAAAGTATTCATTACTGAAAAAGAAGTGGAACGCTTTAGGTTAGACCCGTTTTTGGAAACCGCAGACACGGACTTGAATAACAATTCGTGGCCTCGTGAGATTCACCCTTCTCGTTTCAAACTATTTCAAGAAAAACAATTGAAAGAGAATGAAATGCAGCGAGAGAGAAGGGCAAACGGACAATAGCAGCGTCTATTCTTCTCCTTTTACGTAATTTTCAAGATACGCAAACTTAGGCATCAACTTACCCTCTAAATTCGTTTGAGAAGCACGCTCTATTATTTTATCAGGGTCATGACCACTTAGAAGTGGCGGGAAAACCTTCTCGATTAACGCTTCGCCAAAAAACTCAGAAGCATCACGAGAGAGTTCACAGGGTAAATTATCAATTGCCATAACCGCAATAACACCATCTTTTGTGTAATCCTCCTCTTGTTCAGTAATCGGATTGTATCCGTATATTGGGTCGGCGATTGTGGAAGGACGAAGTGTACAACCAATTGGTCCGTCAATATCAGCAGAGACATCAGCTACAACACTAACTCGGTTTTTCGGATGTTTAAAATCTTCACGAGTAGCTATAAATGCAGATTTATCCGACCAAAAATGGCAAGACACATACACATCAGACTCTTTAAGATAACGAGGGAATGTCGATACAAATCCTTCTGGGTGATCATAAAATTCTTGACGAGTGAATGAACTTCCATCTGGCTTGTCATAATAATCCTCTACATTCAATTGCGTGAAAACGGGATAGTTAAATTGTTCTGTTAAATAAGCTTGTGGAGTAACCTCAGTAATAGGCAATAAGGTCAATACTTCACGTGCGCCAAGCCCTACTCTACCATAACCAGTTAACACCATTTTAAAATTATTCGGCAGCTTAACTTCATTCAATTGCGCTTGCATCTCTGCTCGATCAAAACATGTATGCGCTGGTTTTAAATTAAATGTAGCCGTCTTTAATCCATAGGTTCTAAACGCATTATAACATCCAACAATTCCCGCATAGCGTCCAAAACCAATAATACGAAAGCCATCTTTATCTTTGAGCATCTCGTAATCTACTAGTCGAATGTTTTTTGCTAAAATGGATTGTAGCAACGTTCTATTATAAGGCTGTTTTTTATAAGTATGTGAAAAGAAAAAATACGTTTTGTTTGGTATAAGTTGCGCCATTGGAACTTCTTTCACACCAAATAAAATAGCACATTTGGACAAATCCGACGAGACAGTTATACCTACCGATTCATATTCTTGATCAGTAAATGCTCTAATTTCGCTCGGTTCAACAATTATTTTAACCGCAGGAAAAAGCTGTTGAACACGCACACACTGTTCAGGAGTTAGTGGCACTCTTTTATCTGGTGGAATTTTTCCTTCTCGAATAATACCAATGTGAATTTGTGACATAACAACGTATTTTCGACAAAAATAGCTAAGTTTCTGAAGTAAACTTCATCTATTACTCATTTTTAGTTAACCTTTCTCACTTTCAGAAAACCAACTAATCCCATGTACAACAAACTACAAACACGTCTTGTTCATCTGAAATTATCAAAAATCGTATACAAAAGTTATAAATTCGTTAAAATCAATATATCCTCGTTAAATCTCCTTATCTTTGTACTAGTTCTTTGAGGGGCCGACTTGGATTTGACTGCGAATGCGGTGAAATAGTGTCAGCATGCCGAGCATTGTGTTGTGGCTCGTAAATATCATGGCTCAAACAATAATTGACAATACGTCATACGCTCTCGCAGCTTAATCTGTTAGACAGATATAGCTTAATCCACTCCGAAGCATAGTAAGAGGGACGAGTTGTCTCACCACGTCCATCGCCTTATTGGATAGGAATCTGGGACATCATCAAAATAAGGCTGGTGTAACTAGCACTTCGATAGTTGCATGAGAACACAGAAGATAAGCTAAAGAAATGGGTGTTTGTGTCCAATCTTTAGTCGAAAACTAATCGCAAAATAAGCATGTAGAAAGCTATGGCACTCTTTGTTAGGACGAGGGTTCGAACCCCTCCGGCTCCACTATCAGAAAATATAAACTTTATCTCTTCCCCCAATGTATGTATATAATCAATAAATATGTTGGGGGTGAGAAGTTTATGCCGATGTATATTTTCAAGCATTTTTAATGCGTAGCAAAATAACAATCGGTAAACCCCTCCGGCTCCACAAAACAGTTTTGAGCAAGAGTATTGAGCATACAGGCGAAAATACTCTTGCGAAAAAGTGTTTTGTCCCTCTGAACTCTTGCTCTAACTCTTGCTAAATTTACTAAGATGTTTGATTTTGAAAGTAACAGTTTGGAGCAAGAGTATTGAGCAAGAGTTTCTAGCAAGAGGGTTGAGCAAGAGTTTTTAGCACACAGTAATATCATACTATTAAAAAAAAATTTAGTTCCCTCGAAACTCAAATCTCACAACTCTTGCTAAATTTACCTCTATGTTCGATTTTGAAAAACTTAACGTTTACCTAAAAGCTAAAGAATACAACAAAAAGGTTTATAACTTTATGTTAACTTCTAAACTAGACAGAACCACTTACGATCAACTTAGACGTGCTTCATTTAGCATTATGTTAAATATTGCCGAAGGTTCTGGAAGATCTTCAAAAGCAGATAAAAGACGTTTTTACGTTATATCTCGTGGCTCAGCATTCGAATGTGTTGCAATTTTCGATTATCTCAAAGACATCAACGCCATAAATGAAACTCAATTCAAATCGTTTTACGATGATTTAGATGAATTATCAAGAATGTTATTTTCGATGATGAAAAGTTTATCTTAACAGTGTTGAGCAAGAGGGTTGAGCAAGAGCAGGGATTCATAATCTAATCTAACTCGCTCCCCTCTCTTGCTCAAAACTCTTGCTCTTGATTTGTCGCTCTTGCTCTTGCTCAAAACTCCCCCCCTCTTGCTGATTAGTTCTATAAAACATTAATCAAAGTCTCAATAAAAAATTAGCATCAGGACAATTCTCCCGATAAAACTCCACTTCACTTTCAGCGCACACACCTGGGTAATCGCCTTTTTTGCCTTGCAAATCTCGGATAATTTGAAAATGTAAATGTGGTGGGTAATCGCCATTTACTGATGAGTCGCCTAGTGTGGCTATTTGCTGTCCTTTTTGCACTTTTTGGTTTGTAGTTATGCCTTGCAATGATTCGAAGGAAAGATGTCCGTACAAGGTATAAAAAGTCAGATTATTAACTTGGTGTTCGAGGATGATAGTCGGTCCGTAATCTCCCCACGCATCGTTGTGCTGAAAACTGTGGATAATTCCATCCAACGCTGCGAACACAAGTGTCCCAGCATCGCACCAAAGATCAATTCCAAGATGGATATTGCGTTCGGGTACCGTGTCGTCTTTAAAAACCGTACTTCGTTGGTAAATCAATCGTTTTTCCAAATAACCACCCCACGCAAAATCGGCGTTGTTTTGCTGAATTACCGCGTCGACATAAGCTGAAAAAGCATCTGAATTGCTTATATCCACCTTCTTCAATACTTCATTCGAGGGTGATAAATCGAGGGAAATTCCTTTTGTCCCTCCACCAATCACGCACACAGGTGAAGATGACTGTAAAAAATTGCGCAATACATCCACTTTTTTCATGTGTGCAAAGATATGAATATACTGAAGTAATGTGATGGGGTAAAATTGTTAAAAACTTTCCGCTGTTCAATTTCGTCGCAAGCTGTAAATCATTAATTTTGATGTGATGGAAAATTTTGTTGTTTCAGCGCGAAAATATAGACCTCAAACGTTTGATACAGTTGTAGGGCAGCATGCCATTACGTCTACATTGAAAAATGCTATTCGTAACAACCACTTGGCTCAAGCGTTTTTATTTTGTGGTTCTCGTGGTGTAGGCAAAACGAGTACAGCACGTATTTTGGCTAAAACACTTAATTGCACCAATCGTTCTGAAGCAATTGAAGCGTGTGATGCATGTGACTCATGCAATTCATTTAACGAAGGTAGCTCTCTCAACGTCTATGAACTGGATGCAGCATCCAACAACTCAGTCGATGATATTCGAAGCTTGATTGATCAAGTTAGAATCGCTCCTCAATTGGGTTCACACAAAGTATACATCATCGACGAGGTTCACATGTTATCTACAGCGGCGTTTAATGCGTTTCTTAAAACATTAGAAGAACCACCAAAACACGCCATTTTTATTTTAGCAACTACAGAAAAGCACAAAATTATACCCACCATTTTATCGCGATGTCAAATCTTTGATTTCAATCGAATTAAGGTAAAAGATATTGCTGCTCATTTGTCAAAAATTGCGGTCAATGAGCAAATCACAGCCGATCCCGATGCGCTTCACCTTATCGCTCAAAAAGCAGATGGTGCATTACGTGATTCGCTTTCAATTTTTGATCAAATTGTATCGTTTTCTGGAAATAATTTAACGTATCAGTCGGTACTTGACAACCTAAACATTCTCGACTACGATTACTTTTTTAAAATTGTCGATTTTGCAAACGAGGCAAACATACCAGGTTCACTTATTCTCTTTAACGAAGTAATGGATAAGGGATTTGATGGACACCAATTCATCGTAGGGTTGGCATCTCATTACCGAAATTTAATGGTCTGCAAAGACCCTCAAACGAAGGAGTTACTTGAAGTCGGTGAAAACATCCAACAAAAATACGTGGAACAATCCAAAACGATTGATACACATACTATTTTACGTGCTTTACACGCTTTAAGCAAAGCGGATGTTGACTATAAGTCATCTAAAAATCAACGATTACTTGTCGAATTAACGTTGATGCAACTCTGTTCGTTGAAAGACGAATTGGAAAAAAAAAAGGACTGACGGAGCGCATTAAGATTATTCCATTTAGCGGTCAAGCCATTCGTGAAAAAGTTCAAAAACCTGCCGTTAGAGCGGTTGAGAATGCAGTCACAGTTGAATCCATGTTTCAAAAAAAGGAAAACAAAGTCCTCTCTGCTCCAACAGGAAAACTGAACACTACAAATCATTCACTTAACGCAATTATAAATCCCAAAGTAGATACACAACGAGCAGAAGAAACACAACCCGACTACAGCAATCGTCCTCAAGAAATATTTGGAACAGATGAATTGAAAATGGCTTGGAAACGCTACGCCTTTAAAGTACAAAACGAAGGACGTCCAAGTTTGCATTCTACATTAATCAAGCGAGACCCGAAAATTGTGGGAGATAATCAACTGCTTTTTGAATTAGACAACAGTATCCAACTCAGCACATTGGAGATTGAAAAAGGAGAATTACTCAATTTTGTTCGAAAAGAATTGAAAAATTGGGCTGTTCAACTTGAGTTTAAAGTAGTAGAGGACGATAAAGAACCATCTAAATTGTATAGTGGAATGGATAAATTCAAGGCGCTCTCCGAAAAAAACCCCAATTTGAATACGTTGCAGCGAATGTTTAATCTGGATATTGAGTTTTAGCTACTTTTTAAACAGAAGACACCTAATAAAAGTACAGTAATCTCCGTGTAAATTTCAGCCTGCCGAACTGACTGACTGACTGACTGACTGACTACAAACTCATCAAATCCTTAAATTTAATCGCTTGTCTCCTCGATATTTCAACCTTTTCCCCTTCTCTCAACTCAACCTGCAAGCCACCATTAAACCAGTTTTCAATTCTCGAAATCCACTTCAGGTTGATAATGTATTTTCGGTTTGCTCTAAAAAAACTTTTGTTATCCAATCGTTCTTCAAGGTTATTGAGTGAACGCAAAATCAATGGTCGAAAATTTTCAAAGTGAACTTTCACATAATTTCCTTCGGATTCAAACATACGCACTTTTTCGAGCTCAACAAACCAACATTTTTCGCCATCTTTAATAAAAATACGATCTGACAAGCCAAGTCTATTTTGTTTGTCCGCCATAGTAACACCTTCGTCAGAGATCGAAATTCGATTTCTTAGTTTATCCAATGTTTCCTTTAATCGATTTGGATCAACAGGTTTAAGTAGATAATCTAACGCATTGACATCAAAAGCTTTAATAGCATATTCGTCATAAGCTGTAACAAACACAACTTCTGGACAAGCTGGCAATGCTTCCAATAAATCAAATCCGTTTTTTTCTGGCATCTGAATATCCAAAAACACCAAATCAACTTGAATTGAATTCAGCATTTCGATTGCTTCATCTACATTTTTTGCTTCACCGACAACTTCAATGTCTTGGTGTTCTTTCAACAATTGATTTAACTCGGCTCTCGCCAATCGTTCATCATCGACAATTAATACCTTCATACCTTATCGTTTTATCGTTATTCGAGCCACTACCTCATTTTCTAGCTGAAATAAATCAAACTTTGCGTGTTCGCCATAAAGCAGTGCTAAACGTCTTTTTGCATTTAAAATCCCTACTCCCGTATCAACTCTCGTTTGCAATACGCCTGTATTAAAAACCTCCAACACCAAATTTTCGTCCTGACTATAGGTCGAAATTCGAACCAAACCACCACTTTTCAAATTGGAAATGCCATGTTTGATCGCATTTTCGACCATCGTTTGTATAATCAATGGGGGAATAAGTTCTTTTGTAGTATTGGGTGCTATTTCCCACGCTATACCTAAACGTTCTTCGAAGCGAACTTTTTCTAAATCCAAGTAATCTTTTACAAATTCACATTCTTCTTCAATTGTCACTGTTTCTTTTCGCCCAAACAGTAAGGAATTTCTAAGAATATTGGAAAGTTTTGTCACGGATTCTTTCGCTAATTTCGGTTCTAAATCAATCAATGCCCTAATGCTGTTTAGCGCGTTGAATAAAAAATGGGGGTTTAACTGAGTACGCAAATTTTGCAATTCAATCTCTTTTTGAGAATCTGAAAGCTGTAAATTTTTAATCTCTTCAATCCGCGATTTACGAACGAAATGATACGAAAAATAGATGATAATCCACACCACAAACAAGAACATCACCAATAACACATCAATTAAAAACTGTAAAAGCGATTCGGAATCTGTTGTTCGATTAAAGTATACGCCGACTGTACTGTAGATGATTTGAAACACCAGAGCTGCCACGAAAGCAACTAAGAAAAGTCGTGGGATTAATACATTGGGTTTTAAGTTGAAAAAATTAAATCGTTTAAACACCCACCTCATGGAATGCGAAACGAGAATTCCGAGAATCAATATCAACGATAAGAGTGAGATTTTTTCCCAATTCAATTTATTATCAGCGTACAACACCAAGAAAATAATCATGGCGTAGGAAAGCCAACCTAACAATTGCACTAACCAATAAATTCTGATTTGTGTCTTCATGTAAACAAAGATAAACTTAGGAACGGATAAATTCAGAATCTCTACACAATTGGTTATATTTAACCATAATTGGAAAATTGAACGTTTGAACTATCTAGGGCATTTATTTTTTTCGGGAGACAACCACCACTTGATGCTGGGCAATTTAATGGGCGATTTTGTAAAAGGGAGTCGAATGGAAGGTATTCACACCAGTCTCCACGAAGGCATAATACTCCACCGTCGCATTGATCAGTTTATTGATTCCCATGAAGCTGTAGTAAATTTAAATCGAAAGTTATATGACAAACTACCTCGTGTAAGCGGTATTACCATTGACATCGTTTTTGACCATCTCTTAGCATTGGAATGGAAAAATTACCACCACGAAAATTTGCACACTTTTTTAGATAATTTTTTCCACTATTCCAATCAAGAAAAACACATTTTACCTTCTCCTTATGTCACCTTACTTGAACGACTCCAAACTCACCAAATGTTACATCAATACCACGATGAACAAGTGATTGACCGTATAGCAAACCACCTCAATTCGAAACTAAGTTTTGAATCGGAGCTACCGCATTCACGAGCCGTTTACCACCACTATCAAACTGAATTTAAACACGCATTTCAAGCATATATGAAAGACGCTGTGAATATCTTTTTACGATAAGTTCGATTTTTTTTTAGTAAATTGACTAACTAAATGAAGCGCAAAAAGCATATATATATAACGTTATTAGTTGGTATTCCGCTCATACTGACCATCGCTTTTGTATTTCTCGGAAAGAATACTCCCCTACGAGAAGTTAGAACAATGGAAAAGCGTCAAGACAACAGTCTGGCTAAAATTATTGAAAAGGGGAAGCTCGTCGTGCTAACAGAAAACAGCACCGTTTCATACTTTGTGTACCGTGGTCAAAAAATGGGCTTCGAATACGAAGTATTACATCAATTCGCCAAAGAATTAGGTGTGAAACTGGAGTTTAGAGTCGTTAAAAATTTAGATAAAATCATCGATGAACTCAATTCAGGAAAAGGAGATCTCATTGCCTGTAACTATACCATCACGAGAGATCGAAAAGAACAAATCAATTTTTCCATACCTCATCTACGATCAAGCCAAGTACTTGTTCAACGAAAACCAGAAAATTGGCAAAAAATGCCAGCGAATGAATTGCGGAAATACCTCATTGATGACCCAATCGAATTGGCTCAAAAAAATGTACACGTATGGGGTGAATCCAGTTATTACAAACGTTTAGTGGCTTTAATGGATGAAATTGGGGACACCATTTACATTCACCCCGAACCTGGTAGTATAGAAACGGAAGAGCTTATTCAGCGTGTAGCTGACGGCATAATCGACTTCACTGTCGTAGATAAAAATGTGGCATTAATCAACAAACGGTTTTACGATAATATTGATGTAAATCTCGAATTAAGCATCAAACAACAGATTGCATTTGGTGTGCGCAAAAATGACGAACAGCTCCTCAATTATCTAAATGAGTGGCTTGATGGCTTCATGCGTCAACGATTGTACAGTTTTCTAAAACACAAATACTTCGAAGTTTCACACCACACGCGAAAAGCACAAGATGAGTATTCCAGTTTAGGCGGTGGTAAAATCTCACCCTATGACGATATTATACAAAAAGAAGCCGCTAAAATCAATTGGGATTGGCGATTAATTGCTTCATTAATTTTTCAAGAATCGAAATTCAACCCACACATTGAATCGTGGCAAGGATCATACGGGTTAATGCAATTTATGCCTGAAACTGGAGAGAAATTTGGTGTGTTTCCAGACTCTCCTCCTACTACACAAATTAAAGCTGGTGTAAAATACTTGGCTAAAATTGAACGCAATTTCTCAGAAGTTACCGATTCGATACAACGCATGAAATTCACGATTGCTTCCTACAATGCGGGAATGGGACATATCTTAGATGCACAAAGAATTGCCAAGCAAGAAGGAGCCAATCACCTGCAATGGGACGGTCATGTTGAAGAATACCTACTGAAACTAACTGACCCCGAGTATTTCAATCGCGATGTAGTCAAATCTGGCTATTACCGTGGAAAAATGACTTATCGCTATGTACGAGAAGTTTTCAGAAGATATAATGAGTATAAGTCGACTTTTCATTAATTTTGCAAAAAAAATCTATCAAACATCTCATTGTCATAGTTGGTCCGACAGCCAGTGGTAAAACAGAATTATCCATTGCGTTAGCTCATGCATTACAATGCGCTATACTCTCCGCAGATTCACGTCAATTTTATCAAGAACTGAGTATAGGCACTGCAAAACCAACAGAAAATGAAATGGACGGAATTAGGCATTATTTCATCAACAATTTATCCATTAAAAACACTTATACTGCTGGTCAATTTGAATCTGAGGCTATGCAAGTACTTGAAAAAGAGTTTGCTCAACACAATTTTGCAATTCTAGTTGGCGGTTCTGGATTATACATTGATGCAGTCTGTAAAGGAATTGACGACTTACCACGATCAATCGCGATACGAAATGACTTGAATAAGGAGTTTGAACAGTTTGGGATAGAAAAACTTCAACTTGAACTTCAAGAAATTGACCCCCAGTATTACCAACAGTGTGATCAGCAAAACCCACATCGATTAATTCGCGCGATTGAAGTTTATCGAGCAAGCGGACTTCAAATGAGTGAACTGCTTTCAAAAACAGCCAAAGAAAGACCATTCAAGATTCACTATTTTGGCATTCATCACGAGCGTGATAAACTCTATGAGCGAATCAATCTTCGGGTATTGAATATGATTGAAATAGGATTAATTAAAGAAGTGCAATCCGTGTTACCTTATCGCCATCATCAAGCTTTGAATACTGTTGGCTACAAAGAAGTATTTGATTACCTAGACAACACGATAAGTTTGGAAGAAGCCATCCAACAAATTCAACAAAACACCCGCAGATATGCCAAAAGGCAATTGACATGGTTTCGTCGCGAGCCAGCTACTGTGTGGTTAAACGATACCCTATCCAACAACGTACAGGAAATTATCACGCTTGTGAAGCAAACTAAAAATGCTGATTAACAATTACTTTAGCCCCAAAGTATCATTAACCAGCATTTCAATTCTATTTATTATTTGTTTTTACCTGCTGTCATAGCTTCATCCCATTCGATGCTTAAGGTTTCTCCCTTAACTTGAACAGGAATTCCCTCTACAAAAACACTGTTAAACGTGATATTCATTTCTCTTAACTGCATATCGTTTTTACTTCCTCCTGGCATACGATTCCATGAAGCAGAAAACGTGTCGCTTTCACCTTTTTTCAAAATTACAGCATCATCTTTTGAATTTGCTGTAGCATATGAATTTCCATCAGGCATAATCACAGCAACATTACTCGGCATAATAAATCCTAAGTTTTCTCCTTTGTATGTTACACTAAATTTAATATCCGTTTTTCCAGTTGCTTTTTTGTGATTTACATGAGCCACGTCATAAGGACCTACCTTAAAATTGTTGGCAGCAACAGGTAATCTAAAGTTTTCAGCAGTTAAGGGTTCTTGCATTTTTACTTGATAAAAACCTTCACATACAAATTTAAACGCTTCAACTGTATTCAAATTTTCACCAAAAGCACGATAGACTTTCTTTTTAGAACCATTTGGCTCAATCATAAAACTTTTGTCTTTTGCTTTCACATCTTGACCTGGAATTTCAAATGAGCTTTCTTCCGAATTATAAATTAAATAATCCGAAGTTTTATTTGTAATACTCATTCTAAACTTTGTCTCTTTAGGGAGTGATACGATGTTATCGATTTCAACTTTTACCACATCATTTTCAAAAGTGACATCTTTGTAAAATAACTTTTCATATTTCGCTGCATCTTGCGCAGACAAAATAGATGTAGTCAATAATACAAGTGCTAATACGTAAACTAATTTATTCATACTAATTGATTTTAAGATTAACGTGTTCTTTACAAATTATGTGCCAAGACACATAATAAACTTTCGTCAAATATAATCAACACAAACTAAATGAACGAATTAGCTGTTAAAAAAATTACTTTGGTAAGATTGGTCTGCCTACCATTCGAGCATAAACCATGGTGACTTTTGCACCAAGAAAAATAATTTGAGATGAGTAAAACATCCATGCCAGTATGACCAAAATTGTACCTGCCACTCCACCTCCTGCAGCAAAAAAGTAATTGGTTAAATAAAACTTAATCAACAACTGTCCAATATACACCAATGAACCCGTAAACAAGGCTCCTTTAAATGCAATTAACCAATCAATTTTACCATCGTGTAGGTACTTGAACATAAACAAGAAAATAATGATGTTACTCATCAATGAAGCTGTATGTTCAAAAAAATAAATCAAATACGTATGCGCATCGGAACCAAAAAGGCTTGAACCAAATGACACAAATGCTGTTTCCAAAAAGTAAAACACAATCACTACTACAGCAACTAGTGTAAGCATGAGAAAGGAAACTCCGCGCGAAAGAATCCCGTGAAAAAAGGACTTTTTCGTTTCCGTTTTTTCCACATCAAAAAATACATTTAAACTCGCTCGTAACGAGCTGAAAATAGCCGAAGCAGAAAATGCTAACACAATCACACCTACCAGTTGCAGGACAAAATTTCCTTTTCCGAGATCAACTAACGTAAGTGCTTCAACGAGCCACGACACATCATCAATACCAATTTGTTCTCGTGCCACATTGGATACAATCTTGATGAGTTCTTCTTGTCCTAAAAATCGACCTATTGAAATAAATGACAGGTATAACATTGGCACTAGTGCAACAATTGTATAATATGCTAACGAAGCACCGTGAATGAAGCTTTTGTCTCGAATAAATTCAATAAAGCTGTTTTTAAATAGCAACCATACGTGACGTAACTTAACCTTTTCAGACATTTTATATCAATTGAATTGTGATGTGCTCTCCCAAAGGTACAACAGAATATAACAACACATCTTCGTTTAACTTTGTTTTTGCAAAATTGACAAAATGAGTCCCCAGAAACAAGTGGCGAAAGACAGTAAGCTCCACACCGTCACTTGCTACAATTTCATACCTATCTGGGCGAAATAGTTGTGTAGAACCAGCTATTTCAATCGTATTCATTTCACCAAAAAATAATGCTTCTTGCATAGAATCTGGACGTAAGTAAAAATCTTCTGCCGTTCCCACACGTTTAAATTCGCCTTGATGGATATAAGCAATTTTGTCCCCCCATTTCATCGCTTCTTTCCCATCGTGCGTCACAATTATCAAGGTAGAATTCCACGAACTTCGCTTGTCATCGATAAATTTTTCAATGCGCTGTCGAGTTGGCGGATCTAAATGTACAAAAGGTTCATCCAGTAATATTAAATCGGGCTCAGTGGCCAAGGTTCTCGCCAATGCCAAACGCTGTTGTTCTCCACCCGATAATAGATGTGCTTTTTGATTCCTCATCGTGGTTAAACTCATGACGTCCAGTAATTCTTCCGTGAGTTCATCAATCACATTTTTGGGGTGATGTAAAATTTTGATTCGAATATTTTCTTCCACGGTATGGTACAAATCCAATGCAAAATCCTGATTCACCAATTTGATATCTGGATGACCTGGAATTAACCTGTCAGAAGCACCTTTAACCCGATTCCCCTTAAACATTATTGCGCCTGAATCTGCATCCACCAAGCCAGCAATGATTTTGAGTAAAGTAGATTTCCCTTCACCACTCTTTCCCACAATCACAAGTGTTTCTCCTTCATTTAATTCAAACGAAAGATTATTCAATACCTTTTTACCATTGAATGATTTAACAATATCAAAAACGACTAAAACCGACATGGTTAACGAGCTAACTCCTTAGGGAAATCTTTTGCAGTAATATACACTCCTGGAATCGGATTCGAAAAAACTTCGTAATCCTTGAAATAGACCCGAATAATTTCATGTTCACCATCTTTCTCTTGGGTGTAATTGTGGTAAATGTGTTTAGAAAAAGCTAAAGCTGTGACAGATTCATCCTCCCCATGTAACAAGAGCTGAGTCATGTTGGGAATATCAAACGAGAAACCGTTTCCGTCTGGAAAAACTCCCTGAATGGTATAAACCGAGTCTTCTAACAATTCGATTGACTTAATCTCATTTTTGACTTTCAACGAATCTTCCCAATAATAGCGCATATTGTTTTCGGTCTCCTCTCCCCCATGGTTTGCCTCAGCATATTCTGGTGAAAAATCTTCATTAACTAAATAAAAATGAGCTGTAACTCGCATAAGATAACTTTTCACAAATTTAGTCATTAGTTTTCAATTAAATCATGCGAATATGTTTCCTAATAAAAGTTGACTTAAGCTTCCTTAACAATAAAACATGAGTCGATAATTTTTCACATCCATTTCAATTACTTCTCATATCGAATAATTTCAACCTCACCCAACAGCAACATTTCTTGAGGAGCTAAATACAACTCAATCGGTTGATTTTCGCTCAACCTATTAACACTATATTCCATAACCTCATATCCAATATAGTGTAGTTGAAGGGTTATAAATTCTGCTTTTATTTCTTCTGGTATCGTTAATTTAAAATAACCATTCTCATCTGTTCGAGCAACTATCTTAGTATCTTTTAGGGTTATTACAACATAAGGTATTGGTTGTTTATTATCAGCATCCAAAACCAGACCACTTATCTCCATCACTAAATCTTGGGTGATTTTTTTTGAGAATGCATCAGTATCTTCCGACATCAAGATTTGGGTAGTGATAGGAGTTTGGTGTATTTGACTTGTATTTATATCTCCAATACAACTTACTGTACCGAATAATAATAAACTCGAGATTAAACTAGGGAAAACAGCGTTCGTGTTTTTTTCTTCTATTTTTGAATAGGTATAATTTAATTGTTTTTCTCGAAACTGACCACATATTTTACTAGAAGATTGAGAAATAATCTCCATAACTTGTTGATCGTTCATTGCTGTGAAATCGACAACCATTTTTGAACAAGAATCACAAAACCGTTTCGCACCATGATTTTCCATAGAATCCCAATTTTCCGAACATGGCTTATTAATCTTTATCTTAAATACTTCTTTTTTCATAATTACTGTTTTAAAATAGCTGCATAATAACACTATTAAAAATTTTAAGTTTAGATGCAATAGTTTAGACATTCCATAAAAATAGAACGCATTATTCATTTTCGTAATAATAATATGGTCAAACTAGTAAAAATTAAAGTCTCTATTTACACTCGTTTCTCAAACCGATTATCACGAATTTCATTTTATTTATCTATACGATAAACTGTCCGTAAAATTATTCGCGTTCACTACCTGAATTATTATACATTTGTTGAATAAATTGAGGCAGTTGGGTTTTACAATCCAGATTCATGTCTTTATAGAAGTTAATAGCATCAATAAATGAGAAGTCTACTAAGTGTATTTGTTTATTGTTTTCTTTCGTTAAGTGCCATTGCGCAAGCGGAAATGAAAGCAATTGTATTAGATCATGAAACAAAACGTCCTTTGCCATTTGTGAATGTAATGGTATACCACAAGGGAAGTATCAGTGGAACAGCCACTAGCGTTGAAGGAAATTTTACCGTTAAACTAGACCCCAAACCTGATTCCGTTATCATTTCATTTGTAGGCTACCAACGTCAACGCGTTTCGGATTATTCAAAGACAGTTGTATACCTGAAACCATCCACATTACAATTAGCCGACATTGAAGTAAGACCTGGCATTAATCCAGCACTTCGAATCATTAAAAATGCGGTAGACAATCGTAAGGACAATGATGTACAAAAAAACTTAAGCTATTCACACGAAACATACAATGTATTCAATGCTGACGTCGACTCATTATCTCCTGCTGAAATCGAAAATTTAAAAGACTCAAACGATATTCAAACAGCTAATTTCTTTTTGAAGCAACAAGCTTTCTTAATGGAAACATATAGCAAGGTGAATTACAAACCGGTCAATAAACGAAAAGAAACAATTATTGCTACGCGTACATCAGGGTTAAAAAACCCACTTCTTTCAACCATTGCAGCACAAATACAACCTTTTTCAGCTTACCAAAATCCGATAAATTTATTTGGCACAGATTATTTGAATCCTATTACGTCAGCAGGTATGCGTGGATATTATTACGAAATACGTGATACCATCTACGACAACCAAGACACTGTGTTTGTTATCGAATTTGCGCCTAAACCCAAAAGTGACTTCAAAGGGGTTAAAGGAAAAATATTCATTCATTCTGAAAAATGGGCGATTACCAATGCCATTTTTGAACTCGAATCAGTGCTGAACATGGAAACCGATGAGGAATCGAACTCGATTTCAATCAGTGACCAGCGAAATACTAAAAACAGTACAACCATACTTATTGCTTACGACAAAACAGAATCAGGCTATTGGTTCCCAAAAGAAGTTCGAACGATTATTCCACTCGGGAAATTATTCGGAAGTTCCAATTTTTACATCTGGAATACCAGTTTTTACCGCAACATCAATCTTGATGTCGAGAAAAAAGAACTCAAAACGGGAGGTGCTCCTATAGAAGTCATTGAAGAAGCTCTTGAGCGTGACGAAGCCTATTGGGAAGCAATTAAAGGCGAAAGCACAAGTGCTCGTGACATGGAAACATATCGCTTTAACGACAGTATTTCGGAGGAAGTAGACTTAGATCGACGTTTGAATATGTTGACTACACTAGCAAAAGGATATGTAAGTATCAAATGGTTTGACCTAGACTTATTAAGCATTATTGATTTTAACAACTTTGAAGGATTCCGCCTAGGTCTAGGTGGACGAACAAATGATCGCATGGCAAAATGGATGTCGTTAGGTGGATATTTTGCTTATGGATTTGCCGATAAGCGATTCAAATACGGCGGTGATGTGACCTTCCACATTAAACGTTCACACAATGTAAACGTTAGAGCACTCTACAAAGATGATGTAGAAACAACGGGTGAATACGATTTGTTGAACCCAGGAGGCGTAGTGGATCAAGGTTCTTTGTACCGCAATATTTACATCAAACGAATGGATTATACTCAAAACCTCGGTTTTGAAGTTGAAGGATACGCATTTAAAAGCTTTTTCATCAAGTTATTCAATCATAATAAACGCGTGTGGACAGGATATGATTACAACTTTACGGACCCAAACCTTATATCGGATGGTAATTTCTTTCGTTTATTTGAAACAGGTATTTCATTCAATTGGAAAATTAAAGATGATTACATTCAACTCGGAACCAATAGGGTCTATATCAAAGATCCTAAATTCCCAGTTATTGGTGGAACAATTGTAAAAGGATGGGATAATGTCTGGATGGGCGAATACGATTATTTACGTACGCAAATTCGTGTCGATCAAAGTTTCAAGATGATGCGACTTGGGCAAATATCACTCCGCGGAGAATGGAATCAGGTATGGGGTGATGTGCCTCTTCCGTTATTATTGCATACACCGGGTATTTTTGATAGATGGGGTATTACAGCTCCCAATAGTTTTGAAACAGTTCGTCCAACTGAATTCATGAACGACATCCTCTTTACGGGGCATTTTAACTGGCAGTTTAATCCGTTCAGGTCAAAGAAAAAATTCTCACCCGTTCTATCGCTTCGATTTAACGCAGCTTGGGGTAGCTTATCTCAGCCACAACGTCACAGCTTGGTGAATGTAAAGACGATGGAAAAAGGATATTACGAAACAGGATTTGTGTTAGATGATTTATTAAAAATCAATTTCTTAAGACTTGGAATAGGTTATTTTTATAGACTTGGTGATTACATGTTCGTGAACGAATGGGAAAACATGGCTATAAAAGTCAGTATGCGCATCAAATTGGGTAATTAATGGTCTTCATTCATCGTTAACACCATTATCCAAATGGGCTATTCATCAAATTTTTGGAGGTTGAGCTTCTCCATGTTCTTTTTCATGGTAAGCTTTAACCTCATTATGCCTGAGTTAAATAATTTCATTACGCTCTTGGGTGGTGAATCACACAAAGGGTATATCATTGCGTTGTTTACACTTGCTGCTGGAATTGCACGACCATTTTCTGGAAAATTAGCAGATACCATTGGTCGTAAACGGGTTATGTTTGTGGGATTAGTGGTCAGTATCCTTGCCAATTTTGCCTACCCCTTTGTTTCCGCTATTTGGATGTTTCTGCTACTTCGCTTTTTCCATGGTTTTTCAACTGGTTTCCATCCTACTGGTGCTACTGCAATGGTATCGGATATCCTTCCCCACAACAAACGAGGAGAAGGAATGGGAATTTTTGGTACAGCCATGTCATTAGGTTTGGGATTGGGACAATTTTTTGGTTCTCCTGTTGCTTCATTAATTGGGTTAAATGGACTATTTATTACCGCAGCAATAGTTGGGGTTATCAGCTCCCTCCTTCTACTTCGAGTCGAAGAAACACTGCCTAACAAATTGAAATTCAAACGTAAAATGCTGTGGATAAAGCGTAACGAAATTTTTGACCCACTCGTCACACCCGTTGCAATCACCATGTTTTTATCCGCTTATTGCAGTGGATTAATTTTGGTGCTAACTCCAGATTTATCAGGTTATTTAGGCATTCAAAACAAAGGTCTGTTTTTCATATTCTACGTCACGTCAACAATTATTATCCGAACGTTCATGGGAAAACTTTCGGATCAAATTGGACGAAGATTGACATTATTCTATGGAATGATTGTAATGCTCGGATCAATTGTATTATTAGCAATGGCTTCCAACATGATACTCTTTATTCTCGCCGCAACCACATTTGGTGTAGCAACAGGAATTTCAAGTCCTACCCTTTTTGCATGGACAGCTGACTTAAGTAATCCTGATAACAAAGGCCGAGGAACTGGAACCATGTTTATTGCTTTGGAAATGGGTATTATGTCAGGCGCACTGTCTACACTCGTTCTTTACAAAAACACGATCGAATCACTTCAAACGGCATTGTACATCGGTGCGATAATGTGTATTTTAGCAGTTGGCTACTTGCAGTATATTCGTGCGAGGTATTAGCGTGGCTATATCACCATGTTGGAACTTACTAAGACAACTGAGCACAACACTCATCGCTTACCCCATCAAGGCACAATCTGTCCCGATTTTTGGTGGAAAACCGCCGCATAAAAGCCGGTACGTACGGTGGTGCTTAAAGAGATCAATTATATAAACTTTTCGCAAAGTCTTAATCCAATTTATTTAGCAAGTTAGATGATCAAAATCCCTTCTCATTATAGTGTTATACTGTTGTTAAGCCTTTATTAATAGCTATTTCATTATTTCCCAAGTGTGAATTTTACAATTCTTACCACAAATTGTGTAAAGAATCACAATCAATCAATTGGTAAATTTACTACTAATACAAAATAGTGATTAACATAAAAACAAACACCATGATAACATTAACAAAAGGATACAATCTAAGTGTTCTAGTAAATAATTTTCATTTATCGTATGATGATGTAGGCGAAGGAAACATTCCGATTATCTTCTTGCATGGCTATCCATTTGACAAAACGATGTGGAAGGGTCAACTTGATTTTTTAGAATCTTCTTATCGTTTGATTTCTTGTGATATAAGAGGATTTGGAAAATCAGTAGACGAGCAATCACCTCTGACCATGGATTTGTTTGCTGAAGATTTAATTGCTTTTATGGACACATTACACATAGAAAAAGCTATTGTTTGCGGCTTATCGATGGGAGGATTTATTGCTCTAAATGCACAAAAAAGATTCCCAGACCGCTTTGAAGCATTGGTTTTATGTGATACACAATGTATCGCCGACTCTTCTGAAGTCAAAGAAAAACGCTATAAATTCATTGAAGAAATAGAAGCTGAAGGAGCAACTAATTTTAACGAAGGGTTTATTAAAAATGTGTTTCACATAAATTCAATAACCTATAAAAAGGAATTGGTTGAGCAATTGAAAGCAGTGGTGTTTGCTAATTCGGGAACTATAATCAAAAAAGGATTAGTAGCACTTGCTGAACGTACGGAGACTTGCTCCACGTTGAATGAGATAAACATTCCAACATTAATAATCTGCGGTAGAGAAGACGAGGTAACACCACTTGCTCAATCTGAATTTATGCACGCTAATATTAAAGGATCAGTACTTCGAGTAATAGATAATGTCGGTCATGTGTCTAATTTAGAACAACCTTACGAATTCAACAAACATCTTCAATGGTTCTTAACGACTTTGAATGGCATTGAAGTTGAGATCTTGAGAGTTTGAGATGAAGTTATCAAATTAAAAAAGTGCAGTAAACATGGTTCACTGCACTTTTTTAAAAACATTCGAATTGAAAACCCATTTGATTCCTTCCATGCCTGCCTTTGCTTAGTTTGTAACAGAAACCACAACTAGCACTAAAGTTTTTATACCATTTAGAGATTTTCCAATTAAATTTATGATTACAATTTATCACATTTCTTTTTACACTCCTCAGCGTGTCTAAGATGTGATTTTATCGCAGGAATCTTCTCTGAAGCCCAAGTTCTAATTTCTAAATCTTCAGAATCAGTTGATGCTTTTTCAAATAAATCAATTGTACTTTTATGCAATTTGACCATCATAGTACTATATGCTTTATCAAAATCTTTACCTGTTTTATCGTTTAATTTATCGTAAGCATCTTTTGAGTCTTCTGTGATTGAAGAGGGAATTGAAACGTATTTTGACTGAGCAAGTTTCTGTATCTCAGATAGCGTTTTACTATGGTCGTCTTCCATCATTCTCCCTAGTTCTTTGACGTGTAAAGAAGTGCCTTTTTGTTGGGCTAATTTACCTAAGCTGATTTCTTCTAATTGAATTTCAGCGGCATTAACTAAAAATTTAGCGTCTTTATCAACAACTAGAATTTCTTGTTTTTTCGCATCCAATTTTGCATTATTTTCCTGTTTTGCAACTTCTTTTGTATCAATTGTATTCTTTTCTGTACAAGCTGTTAAAAAGAATAAGGTTCCTACAATGCACAAAGATTGCGGCAGAATTGATTTTAAACTAATTTGATTTTTCATCATTTTTGATTAACTGTTAAATTATTAATTACTGCAAAGTTGTAAAATCACGTATTATTAACTGTTATATAATTTCGGAAATTAATTACATCATTCCCAATTTGTTACAAATAGCAAGATTTAATTTTCACTTTCTAAAAACAACAATTAAAAAGAAACGGAGTCGCGCACTTACTTTCTTCTTAAACCACCTTTTGGCATTTTCAGTAAGAATTGTGCGTATGTGCGGACAAATTAACAAAAGCGCTAATGGCAACTGTTAACCAACCAAAAAGCGATGAAGATCAAGTTACTTCATCGCTTTTTTGTTGAGCTTTTGTCGGCTACTCGGATAAATGTTATCGGTAGCTTTTCCTTTCGTCATAAGATGAATGCTATTAGAAAATATGAAATTGCATTTCCTATTCCGTGTGCAAGCCAGCCAGGAATTATACTTCCATTAGCGTGTTTTTCCTTTACGTAACCTATTGTCCAACCCGCAAATGAAGAAAAAAATAAAATTAATGTCAATGAAAGCACTGTTACTTTTGTTAAAAACATAAACAATAACAAGTGAAGTAGTCCAAAAATTAAAGATTGTAGAATATTTCCTTTTTTGAAACCAAGTGAATTAATCAGTCTTTTAGCAATAAATCCTCTAAACAAAATCTCTTCCGCTAATGATGTTTTAAATAAAGCAGTTATTAAAAGTATTGTAATAGTTGAGCTACTTAAACCCAACATTCGAAGCTTACCTGACACACTATTTGGTGACAAGGCAGCTTGTTTAAAATCCTCGTCTATATATGTCAGTCCAATTCCAATGAACAAAAATATAAAGGAAACAAAAACAACATAGAATAACGATTTTGTCGGTGGTTTATAAAGTCCTATGTATTTGAGAAATGTTACTGATTTTTCCTTTCTAAACTTATAGAAAATAAAAGGGATTAAGGTAAATAGTCCAATTTGGATTATTGTCGAGATTATTTCATTTACTAGTTCAAACATAAGTCAAATAAATTTCAAGATTTAAAATTAATTTTTGCACGTTATTTTTTAAAGTGACCGATAACGGTTTCGGGTGTTGCAAATGTGGCGATTTTCACCACAAAACTACATTCGAAGCACAAAGTTTCAAGTTTACAAAAAACTGTCATACGAAGCACTGTAACACCACCTTTGCAAGCCCCTTGTTGGTGGTTGGTGTTCTTGTCATTCGCTAATTTTCAGTACTACATTTCCCTTTTTTCTTCCTGTGTCAACATACTTGTGAGCATCAATAATTTCTCTCATTGGAAAAGTTTTGTCAATTACTGCCCTTAATTCTCTTTTTTCAAAAAGTTTTTTTAATAGTTGTAGTTGTTGTATTGTTTCCGAAGCATATCCTGAACTAACACTTTTATAAATGCCGTTTTTGGTCAAGAGATTTCTACATTGCTTTTTGTTGGATTTACCAACGGCATCAAATATTATATCAAACTTTTCAGTTTGTTTGGTAAAGTCTTCTTTGTCGTAAAGAATAGCATTTTTCACTCCCAATTCATTTACAAGTCCAAGTCCTTCGGAACTGCAAACTGTTGTTATATCAGCTTTGTGATGTTTTGCTATCTGGATTGCTGCTGTTCCTACTGAACCCGTTGCACCAATAATCAAGATTTTCGAGTTTGGTTTTGCGGCTATTTTTGCTTTTTCCAAAAAATAAATGGCTGTTTGGCCGCCAAAAATTATAGCAACCGCTTCTTCAAATGTTGCATTGTTGGGCATTTCAATCACGTTGCTTTTTTGATTAATTGCAATATATTCTGCATAAGTACCGAAATTAAAACCTGTCATGCCAAATACTTTATCTCCAACTTTAAATTTGGAGACTTTGTTTCCAACAGTTTCAACAACTCCCGAAAATACTGTTCCTAATATGGGTTTTTTCGGTTTTGAAAACCCTAAAACCATGCGCATAATTACTTTCATTAATCCCCTGACATCAAGACTTCTTACCCTGACATCACCTGAATTTACAGCAGAAGCATAAATTCTGACCAGTATCTCATTATCCTTGGGTATGGGTTTGGGAATTTCCCTAATTTGTAAAACTTCAGGTGAACCATATTTTGTACAAATAACTGCTTTCATACTTTTTTTTTGAATTTTTATATTCAAACGCTTTGAAGGTGATAAATATTGATTAATGATGGTAATAGCTTCATTATTACCTAAATCATTAGCAATTTCAACAGCACTTTTATTTGAATAAACTTCCTTGATTTCGGGTAATGCACCATTAGCCAGAAGTAATTTTGTTATTTCTAAGTGGTTGTACCTGACACTTTCAATTAATGGACTGGTCATGTATTCAGGATGTTGATAGTTCAAATCTATACCTTGTCGAATGTAAAATTCAATGAGTTCAACATGATTTTCTTGAACTGCCTTAAACATATCTTTCCAGTTACCGTGACTCATATTAAAAATTGAAATTATATCCTAACTTACAATAATAGGGTACTAATGGATTAGAATGTATTTTTAAGTTATTTATTGTACCCAAGCAAAGTGTAATGTCGGATTTTCTAAATGAATAGCCTGTTTGAATACCAATGAACTTATTTCCGCTGTAACCATGATTATACCAACCGTCTTTTACATTATCGTAAATATTATTCTTGTATATTTCACTATGTTTAAAATGAGAGGTGTGTGAGTATTCAACACCAAGCTCCAAAGCAATAAACCAATTTTCTTTAAAATAACCCGAAATAAATTTTAAATCACTTCCAAAATTGAAAATTCTCACTAATGGAGAGCGGAATACACGCATAACTATTGCGTAGTTTCCGATAACTAAAAAATTATTTTTCTTGAATAATAAAGATTGAACACCAAACTTACTTTTGCTATCATCAATTATGTCTTTACCAACTGGTAATGAAGTTGAACTAATTAAGTATGTTGTTTTTTTTGCTGATATTCTAAAGCTCTGACTAAACTCATAAGACATAGAATAATCCCACCCAATATTAACACCAACTATATTTTTTCTTTCATCATTTATATTACCATAATTTATTATTTGGCAATAACCATTATATGGAATTATAACAGCAAAAATCATTAGCAAAACACAAGCCGCAAATTTCGAAATTACCTTATTTTCCATCTAAAATTAAAGTGAGTTTAAATATTCTAAAATAATGGGAGTTGTTTGATTTGACCACGCATTTTCGTTAGCAATAATACCCGAATGACCAACACCTTGAATTTTTTCAAGCTGAACACTATTAAAAACTGATGAGATATTTGATGCCCATGTGTCTGTGTATGATTTATTCTTTTCACTGTAAATAAATAAAACATTGGGAGTGAAAGACTCAATGCCATCTGAAAAATTTGGACTATGTTTATCTCCAATATTCCTAAAGGCATATTGAACAGATGCTCCCATTCTCCAATGTGGTGCAGTCAAGTTTACAAAAACAGTCATTTTATAATCAATTATTTCTTGTTGATTGTCTTTTGCTGTAATTATTTGGTCTATGAAAGTTGCATCATTTAGCCGTTCGTCCCAAAGGTTATATTCCATTGAGTTTGACAAATAAGTTTTTACATCACCCCATTTAAAACCGCCTGGTTCAATTACAATAAGTCCTTTTGCAGCATTAGGATGTTTTCCTACAAAAGCAGTTGCGAGCATACCACCCCACGAATGACCTAATAGAATGACATCTTGATTTGGGTGAGTTTTGTAATGGTTAATTACACCATGTAATTCATTAAACAGCATATCCATAACACCCATACCTTTATTCGTATAGAATTTCTCGTTAAACCGTTGAGATAGTCCTGAACCGATTTGGTCATAGAAAACCACCCTGTAATTATGATTCGCAAGTGACTTACAATTCAACAAGTTTCTATAATCCCATCCCGGCCCACCATGTAAAACAATGATGATTGTACTGTCAGGGTGTCCGAATGCTTCTGAATGAAGTTGCACTCCATTAATGTTTATTGAAGGGAGTGAGTTATCTTTGTCAACTGTTTTAGCCACCAAACTTCCCGGCTCGTCTAGTTTTTTGCAAGATTGAAAAAACGGTATATAAACAAAAAGTAGAATGTAAATTAGTGCGTTTTTCATGCTCTATCAAAATTTAAATCCAAAGTGTAGCCCCGGTTCTCCAAAAAGAAATTTAGAATGTCTGTCATCTATTTGTTTAAACCCATCAGGCATTTTTGTGTGATAAGGACGGTGAGTAATTGCGAGAGAAGGTTCTATAAAGAATCTATCCTTGAAAAGTTTAACATGATACCCAACCCTATAAGTGTTGAAAATCTGAAATCCTTTATCAATTCCATTTTCATTGACAAATATTTGCCAAGCGTTCATCATGTGAACTCCTGCATAAAGCCCTTTCCATAAGAACCTTTGATAAACCAATGCAAAACCATATTCTCTAATATAACCAGGGAATTCTTCTTCGGGTGTGCCATATTTTCCTCCCATTGGGTGAATGCCCAATGGCCAAGCATATTTCCATGTCTTTAGTTCAAGTGAAACTACATCTTTACCTGTAATGCGGTAGCCATAGTTCAGTTGGATAAAATCAGGTCTGTTTTTGGGGGCTAAATTGCCCAACATAAACATTGTACTACCAATAAAATGCTTTCTGAATGTGCTATCTTCTTTAGCGTATTGTGCATTCACTTGTAAACTGCTTGTTAAAACTATAACAAGTCCAATCCATAAAATTTTCTTTTGCATATCTTTTCTTATAATGTTAAACGATACTGCAAAATTAGAGTGAGCAGGTGCATTGATTCGTTCACTTAAGTTAAGAAAATCTTCGCTTTTAAAAATTAATTTGCGTGTAGGGGAAGTTTCTTCAGGTAGTTAGGGATATTCAGACCTAAAACTATATCGTGTTCTGCTATTTGTAAATCGTCTTTGAGTAAAATTCTAACCACACCGCTTCCACCTCGATTTTCTTGTGGGTATTTTTTAAAGTAAGGGATTAAAAGCTCATCATCATCAAAATTAATTTCATCAACGTAGTATTCATCTTCAATGTCGGGTTCTTTAATGGATAAATGAATATGTGCTGGCAATTTATCATTTGGATAGGGTGCTGGTCGGATTGTATAAAGAGAATAGTTTCCATTTTCATCAGTTTTAATCCAACCACGAATATATCCGTGACGTTTGGCTTCTTCGCTCATTCCTTCCTTTGGAAAATAGTAACCATCGTTGTCTGTTTGCCAATAGTAAATTATCACATTGGGTGCAGGTGTTTTACCGTCAATTTGGTAAACAATACCTGTCACTAAAAGTTTTTGTCCGTCATTAACCCAAGCTGCACTTGTGTCAATAGATGAAATAGTTGTAGGTATATCCACATACATTAATTCACAACCGTCACAACCACCCCCAACAGTAATTTTGTTTTCTAAATTTGATTTTTTTTGATTGTAATTTTGATTGTAATTGTTTACCTGTCCGCTGCAACTTATTATATAATAAGTAGTTATAATAATTAATGAAATTTTGAATATTTGCATATTATTATTTATTTCCTTGTTCGGTTAATATCTATTAATTACAAGCTCCTTTTTTGTAAGAACTTATTCCTGAACACTCTGCATCACAAGAGTTGGGATATGTTTTGCTATTGCAACCGCAAACTGGGTCATATATAGCAAGACATCCACAACCTTCTTTAGGGTTTTCAATGCAATTATTTTCTTTACTACAACTGCTCATGAAGAATATGGATAGTATGAGAATTAAAATATTTTTCATATGCTTTAATGTCTTATTGATAAAACAAAATTATTTCAATTCGCATTAAGATTCATTAACTTAAGTTAAGAAATGAAAGACTTCATTTTTTCATAACTCTTGCTCTCATTCTACTTAATGACTGTGGGGTAATTCCTAAATAACTTGCTAATTGGTGTTGTGGAACACGTTGCATAAGGTCAGGTCTTTTTTGTAATAGATTTAAATATCGCTGTTCGGGTGAAGATGTTTTAAATTCGTCAAAATTGATTTGTTGTTTAGCTAAAAGTTCTTCTGACAGTATTCTGCAAAGCGTTTCAAATTTTGGGAATTTACTAAATATTTCGGCTTCCATATCAGGGTTTGCAACAGTAAGGATTGTGTCTTCAACACAAGACATGTAGTATTCTGAAGGGAGTTTATTGATAACACAATGCGGTGTTAAGCCTTCCATTTCTGTGTAAAAAGCGGTAGTTTTTTCTTCTCCGTCTATTATGTAATATGTCCTAATACAGCCTTTTAAAACAAAGTAGCCGTCATTTGATTTTTGTCCTTCTTTTAATAAAACTGTTCCTTTTTTTTCTGAGCGGAAAATGTCCAAAGAAATGATAGCATTCTTTTCATCTTCTGTCAATGAAACGTATTTTGATATAAATTCAAATAGTAAGGCTTGCATAATATTTTATATTGTTATTATCATCTGTTACATTTACCACCAACGTCATGTCAATTAAGCACAGTCGACACCAAAAAGCGATGAAGTAACTCGATCTTCATCGCTTTTTTTTAATGCTTTTTTCGACTACTCGGATAAATGTTATCCACCGTATTTATTCATTTTCTTTACTTTTACTCCTTTACGTTTTTCAACTTGTAGAACTTCACCATTCTCATCATACTTAATTCTAATGCCAGCTTTATTGTCATAGAATTCCATTAGATTTCCATTCGGATAGAACAAGCGTGTCTGAAAATTTTCTCCTTTGGGATTTGTCAATTCTTCACGTTTACATTCAGGGTCGTTAAGTTTATAGTGAAAAAATCTTTCTTCTCCACGCCTTAATGTAATCCAATATTCAAATTTATCATTTATTGTAATCCATCTCAAGTTTCCGTGTTCATCCCATTTTCTGCTAATTGAGCAATTTGCTAATAATTCAAAGTCAGAATAATTAGAACCGTCTTTGTTAAATATTTTTTGTTCTGTTAATCCTTTTTTTACATTAAATATTCTTTTTTCCCATACCTGTCCATTTAAAAATGTCCAAAGTTGAATAAAATTCCCTGTACTATCATAAAATATTTTATAATCTTTGTCCATTGTAAATGCGGAATAATAGGTGCTATCAAAAGGATTTTGTAAAGCATAATAACGCCATAAACCAACCTTAAAAGTTGTGTCACTAAGCAAAAAATATCCATTCCGAAAAGTCCATAAACTATCGTTGCAATAATTACCCACAGTTGTCAGAATTCCATTAACATTATAGCAGTAAAATGGTCCATGAATATTTCCATTCACTGTTTCAAATCTAAAATGTGGTCTTTGTTTAAGACTGTCCCAATATACTATTTTTTCACCGTCAGAAATTGAAACTCTATTCATGAACATAGTGTCAATTTCACTAGAGAAAATTACTCTTTCAAAACTGGCGTGAAGTTTATCAAGTTGGGGATTTCGAGTTCCTACTCTAAAATCATGATTGTATTGTCCGAAACAATAAACCAGAGTAAAAGTAAATAATATTGTCAATCGTGTTCTCATAATATGGTGGCCAACTAGCTTACAAGTCTGTATACACGACCTTTTATCAGACTTAGCTGCCCGCTTTTGTTGACTATGTCTGTAATATAAATATCGATGCAGACCTTATTTTAGTACGTTATTAATTTTTATTTGCTCTATCGGACTAGCAACTCGTCTAACAGATTTGTAGGTACAAATGTGTCGCGTAACTGTGTCATAGCGTGTGCAATTTAGGAAATAATTGGGAATATGTAAATGGTTTGAGGGGGAAATAATTCCATAAATTGGTGAGCGTTATCAAGAGTCGGTTCTGAAAAATTGGCATCATAACGAAAAAAACAGTATTCACCAATTTTCGTTTATGCAGGAATCAAATTGAACAACGTAAGGTTAAACTAGATCAAACCGCTACTTCCTGCTACTTTTATGGCTTCCGTTTTATTGGTTACTTGTAGCTTTTTATAAATATTTTCGATGTGTTTACGAACGGTGTTGGGACTGATGAATAAATTATCCGCAATAATGGTGTAGGTCAATCCCTTGCTGAGTTGCTCCAATATTTCAAGCTCTCTTTTCGATAAATTATAGTCGTGTGTGTGTGCTTTTTCTATCGGCACTCCTCTACGCAACAACTCCAACGAACGCCTTGCTATTAGTGGAGACATTGGTGCTCCACCTTCAATGCATTCATAAATCCCTCTAAACAAAACTGTCGGTGGTTCATCTTTCATAAGATACCCCGAAGCTCCAGCTAATATCGCATTGAATATATGTTCATCGTCATCAAAGACTGTACACATGATGATTTTAATTTGTGGCCATCTTTTGTTGATCAGCCTTGTTGCTTCAACCCCATCCATCACTGGCATTTTGATATCCATCAGAATCAAATCAACATTGTGATCTTTTTCCAACCACGTAATCAATTCCTTTCCATTAGAGGCAGTATGCTTCAACTCAAATTCTGATTGCATACTCAATTTTCTCTTCATGGCTTCTGCCAACGATGGAATATCTTCTGCGAGTGCAATTCGTATCATATCAATCATTTAGTGGTTAACAACATTACAAAATTAAGGTTCTGGCACCGATTATTCAATACGACATTTGAACTATAATTCGCGTGGAATCTCAATTTCCACTTTAGTTCCATGTCCTTTAGCACTCGTAATGTGAATTGAACCTTCAATTTCACTAATTCGTTCACGCATATTACTCAAGCCATATCCCGTAGACTCGCCTTCTTCAAAACCAACCCCATTATCTTCCAAGATTAAACTCAGGTGCGTATCTGTCGCATAAAAATAGATCGACAATTTAGTTGCTTTAGCGTGTTTTATAGCATTATGGATAGCTTCTTGACACACCCTAAAAAGATGTAAACTTTGACTCGGAGTTAACAAAATGGAATCCGCGATAGTATGCTCAATAGCTATCTGCATATTACCTTGTCGTTGTTGAATATAATTCATCAGTTTTGCTGTAAACTCATCTACATCCAATGAATCTTTTCGAATAGCCCAAATTGTGTCCCTCAAAATACCTACCGCATTTCGACTCATCGCCGCAATTTTCTCATAACTGGATTTTGCAAGCTCGTTTGAAGACTCGTAGGCATTCCCATCTGCTTCTGAAGTAATTAATGTCAACTCTGCTCCTAAGCTATCGTGTAAATCACGTGACAATCTCAAACGTTCGGTTTGAATCTTGTCTTGTAATTCTTGTGCGGCAAGTTGTTCTTTCAAACGCATTTCAGTTTTGAGATGAATTTGTTTTAGCTTTTGCCTATAGTATACAAAATACACAACCAATAGCAGTAGTACAATTAACGAAATTGTTACAATTAACTGAGTTTGTTGTTTTGAAATTTGTAAATCGCGTTGTGCAATTTCTTTCTCTTTCAATTCGGTTTCATACTTCGTCTCCATTTCGATCAACGACTTTGCTCGATTGATGCTATACAAAGTATCCATGAGCACCATCTCTTTTTGTTTCAACGCATAAGCAAGATCAAAACGGTTCAATTTTTCGTAAATAGACGCCAGTAAACCCGCTGTATGCAACGCTAAATCTTGGTATGGTTTAGCCGAAGAAATAGCAAATGATGATTCTAAGTACGGAATTGCTTTATCGTAATTAGTCGATTGCATATAAAACTCCCCCACGTTGTTTAAGTTGATGGCATATGCAAATGTATCTTGAAGCAATTTTCTAATTTCAAGTGCTTCTATTAACATACTTTCTGCTTTGCTCAATTCTCCAATTTGAGCATATAATGTACCTGCATAATCCAAGGTGTATCCTAAACCAATCGAATCATTTGCAGCGCGCGAATAATCCTCCGATTTTTGATACGCAAATTTGGCATTCTCGACTTCCCCTAATCTGGCATAACACACTCCCGACAGGTTGTAACCTTTTGATGCAGCTATAGGTAAATTCAGTTTTTCCGATAATACAATTCCTTGTTGATGATGCGCTAAAGCCTGCTTAAGTTTATTTTCGTCAATTGTTGCATCTCCTCGCCTAGCACTTCGGGAATAATGAAGACCGATTGAATAGTAAATATCGATTTTGTCAAAATCTAAACCATGCATCTCACATAGTTTTAATGCTTCAATTAAGTACTCAAATCCCTTTTCACGTTCGTTTTTGTAATAATAAATATCCGCAATCAACGTATTGGCCTTGACATGTAATTCAAAATCGTTTTGTTGACTTGCCCATGTAGCTACGAAGTTGGCATAATACATCGCCGAATCAAGGTTTGTTGGCTTAACATCCATCGATCGTTGCAAATACAACTCAATTTCTGCTTTCGATTTTACACCACTTTTTTGCGCATTTGAAAACACGGGCGCAACGCAGCACATCAAAAAAACAAGGAAAACATTCTGTAATAGGCTCTTCATGAAACAAATATAGCGTTCTAAACATTCAAAATCACACAACCGAAACGGAAATTTTACACATTTTTTGTTCTCGCTATTCAATCATTTTTTTCAAATTAAATGGCACATCATAGCGTATTAAAAGCTATTTTTATACCATAAAATAAACAACAATGAGCGCAAAATACTTTTTTTTCATCGCAGCAATCGCACTAAACTCATGTAATCAATCAACCAACAAACAAGACAATATGGACGAAACCGAAATGTTAGCATTAACATATCCTGAAACCAAACAAGAAAGCGTCATTGATACGTATTTTGGCGTGGAGGTTGTCGACAATTACCGTTGGTTAGAAGACGATCGTTCTAAGGAAACGGAGGAATGGGTTAAAGCGCAAAACGAAGTAAGTTTTGGGTATTTAAAACAAATTCCATACCGACAAGAGATCATCGACCGCATGTCTACTAAGTGGAATTACGAGCGAATTTCAGCACCTTTTAAAGAAGGTAAGTACACGTATTATTACCGCAATGATGGACTTCAAAATCAGTCTGTACTTTATCGTAAAAATGCGAAAAATCAAGAAGAAGTATTTTTAGATCCTAATACATTTTCGGCAAATGGCACAACCTCACTGGGCGGAGTTCATTTTTCAAAAGACGGTAGTAAAGTCGCTTATTCGATTTCTGAAGGCGGAAGTGATTGGCGAAAAGTGATTGTAATTGATGCTGAAACGAAAACACCGCTTGAAGACACCTTAATAGACATTAAATTCAGTGGTATATCGTGGCTCAACAACGAAGGGTTTTTCTATTCCAGTTATGACAAACCGATGGGTAGCGAGCTTTCTGCAAAAACAGATCAACACAAACTTTACTTTCACCGTTTAGGGACACCGCAAAAAAATGATGAACTGATTTTTGGAGATAAACATAAAAGACGTTACGTTTCTGGATATGTCTCGGAAGACATGCAATTTCTATTCATCTCTGCTGCTAATTCAACTTCGGGAAATGAACTTTACATCAAAAATTTGAATGGCGAAAAAAGTCCTATACGCCCTATTGTAAACAATTTTGACAATGACCATTACGTAATAGACAACGAAGATGACAAACTATACATTGTCACAAATCTTCAAGCACCGAATAAACGTATTGTAACGGTTGATGCAAATTCGCCTAAGCCTGAAAATTGGGTAGATTTCATTCCTGAAACAGCATATGTATTATCACCCTCTACTTGTGCCGGCTACTTTTTTGCACATTACATGAAAGATGCCATATCGATTGTACACCAATATAATTATAACGGAAAAAAAATACGTGACATTAAATTACCGGGCATCGGAACCGCAAGTGGATTTGGAGGTAAAAAAGATGCCGATGTCGTATATTTCTCATTTACGAATTACATTACACCAGGTACCATCTACAGTTTCGGTCCTCAAACTGGAAAATCGAGTATTTACCAACAACCAAAGGTCAACTTTAACAGTGATGACTATGAATCGAAACAGGTATTTTATACGTCTAAGGACGGGACAAAAATCCCAATGATTATCACTCATAAAAAAGGCTTAAAATTGGATGGCACCAACCCCTCTATGCTTTATGGGTATGGCGGATTCAATGTTAGCTTAACGCCATCCTTTAGCATACCAAATGCGATGTGGTTAGAATTAGGTGGCGTTTATGCAGTCGCTAACCTAAGGGGTGGTGGCGAATATGGGAAAGCGTGGCACAAAGCGGGTACGCAACTTCAAAAGCAAAATGTTTTTGACGATTTTATTGCAGCGGCAGAATACCTTATTGGTGAAAAATACACCTCATCTGATTATTTAGCCATATCTGGAAGATCGAATGGAGGATTATTAGTTGGTGCAACTATGACGCAGCGTCCTGACTTAATGAAAGTAGCACTTCCAGGTGTGGGTGTATTGGACATGTTGCGCTATCACACATTTACTGCCGGTGCTGGATGGGCTTACGACTATGGTACTGCTGAAGATTCGAAAGAAATGTTCGAATACCTTCGCACTTACTCTCCTGTACATGCCGTAAAAGAAGGTGTGCAATATCCCGCTACAATGATAACAACTGGGGATCACGATGACCGTGTTGTACCAGCACATTCGTTTAAATTTGCTGCCGAATTGCAAGCCAAACAATCGGGTAAGAACCCCGTGATTATTCGTATTGACGTCAATGCAGGACATGGAGCTGGAAAACCGATTTCAATGACCATCGAAGAATATGCGGATATGATTGCCTTTTCGCTGTACAATATGGGAATAAAAAAACTATAAGCTATTATTCAAACCCGTTCCGCAACAGTTCAGAAACGGAAGCTTCGTAAGCTCCAAAGCTTTTCGATTTCTTTATTTTCTTGAACGTTTTATGTGGGTTGGCGAACGAATTAGCAAAATATTCCCAATAACTTTCCATCTTCACTAATACATGTGACGAACCAGAAAGGGCGCTGGCGTAACTTTCGTACAACGTGTCGTGAAATTTGCTAAAAATCTCCACTCTATTTGCAGGATATGTAGTCGTATCCGACTTAATCATTTGGGGTAAAAATGGGTCAGCTATTAGTCCTCTCCCAATAAGCCAATGTGAAATGGAAGGAAATCGTTCACGCATTTGGCGAAATGTCTCAACCGAAGTAATGTCGCCATTATATCGAATGGGATGTGTCGCATCAGTAAGGCACCGTTCAAATGCATCAAGATCTACTCCTCCTTTGTACAATTGCTTACCCAACCTTGCATGAACTGAAATGTGGCGAATGGGATACTTTGCCAATACATTCCATGTAGAAAGAATTTCATCTGGGCTTTCATAACCTAATCGCATTTTCATCGATACCGCTATATCTGATTCATTGTGAACACGATGTAAAATTTCATCAATTTTGGGTGTATTACATATCAATCCCGAGCCCATACCTCTTTTCGTCACCATTGGGTATGGACAACCAAGATTCCAATTCAGTTCTTTATAGCCTAAACTTTGTACATACTGAGATACGAATAGAAATTCCGTTGCATCATTCGTCATGATTTGTGGAATAAGCTCAGGAACTTCATTGTTATCTGGATTTAAGTCGCGCTGATAACTTGGCTTTATTTCTAACTTACCATTGAGTCGAATATAGGGCGCATAATACGTATCGATTCCACCAAAATATTTGTGAAAAGCATTCCGAAAACGATATTCTGTAAACCCTTGTAGTGGCGAAGAAATGAGTTGATTGTTCATGTTAGACACTGAAATTCAACTCACGCACATACATTAAACCAAATCTGAAATTCGACATGCTATTTCGTTAACCATTTGCGTGCATTCACAAACGCCTCTAACCATGGTGAAACCTCATCCATACGACCGTGTTTGTAATGCGCCCAATTCCATGGAAATATGGAACGTTCAATGTGTGGCATCATCACTAAATGGCGACCACTTTTATCACACATCATCGCTGTATTGAAGTCCGATCCATTTGGATTAGCAGGGTATGCCTCATAACCGTATTTTCCAACAATGTGGTATTTATCCTCTGTATACGGCAATTTGAATTTACCTTCTCCATGCGATATCCATACGCCAAGTGTCGTGCCTTCTAAAGATGAAAGCATTACAGAATTGTTCTTCTGAATCGTTACGGATGTAAATCCACTTTCGTGTTTCTGCGAAGTATTGTGATGCATTTTACCGTGTACCTCATGTTCAGGATTAACCAACTCCAATTCCATCCACAACTGACAGCCGTTACAAATACCCACTGACAATGTATCTTCGCGTTCAAAGAATTTTTTCAATGCCGTGTTCGCTTTTTCATTGTACAAAAATGCACCTGCCCAACCTTTGGCAGAACCAAGTACATCGGAATTAGAAAAACCACCTACTGCACCAATGAATTGAATGTCTTCGAGTGTTTCACGACCCGAGATCAAGTCCGTCATGTGAACATCTTTCACGTCAAAACCTGCTAAGAACATCGCATTTGCCATTTCACGTTCGGAATTACTTCCTTTTTCGCGAATAATAGCTGCTTTTGGGCGAGGACCACTTGGTATAACAGGTTTTTTACCATCAAAATGCGCTGGAAAAGTAAACTGAAGTGGTTGTTGCTTGTAATTCGCAAAACGCTCATCAGCCATACCATTTCGACTTTGCTTCTTATCCAATAAGTAGGACGTTTTATACCATGTATCTCGCAATTGCGGTATGTTAAATTCGAAAATAGTTTCGTGGTTTTTGATTGAAACAGCATCCCCTTCTACCACTGAACCTATGTGAAATAATTCCACTCCTGCGTTTGCAAATAACGCTTCAATCGAAGCGTCTGCCTGAAATACAACCGCAATATTTTCGTTGAACAAGGCTTTCACACTATCTTGCTCACCCAAAACTGTCAAATCGTAAGAAGCGCCTAGCTTTACATCAGCAAAACTCATTTCGAGCAATGTCGTAATCAATCCACCACTTCCGATGTCGTGACCAGCTTGAATTTTTCCTTCTTTTATAACAGTTTGAAGCGTATTAAATGCCTTTTTAAAGAATGCTGCATCACGAATAGTAGGAACCTCATTACCAACCTTATTGAGAATTTGTGCAAAAGACGAACCGCCTAATTTAAAGTTATCTTGCGAAAGGTTTAAGTAGTAAATACGCCCGCCATTCCGTTTCAATACCGGTTCAACAACTTTTGTAATATCATTACAATTTCCAGCAGCCGAAATAATGACCGTTCCCGGTGCAATTACCTCGTCATTCGGATATTTTTGCTTCATCGAAAGCGAGTCTTTTCCAGTAGGAATATTAATCCCCAATTCGATTGCAAAGTCTGAACAACCTTGAACCGCTTCGTACAAACGAGCATCTTCTCCTTCGTTTTTACAAGCCCACATCCAGTTTGCTGATAACGCAACCGATTTCAATCCATCTTTCAGTGGTGCCCATACAATGTTTGACAAGGCTTCACCTATTGAGTTACGCGAACCTGCTACTGGATCAACTAAAGCCGATATAGGAGAATGTCCAATGGTTGTTGCAATACCTTCTTTACCTTTAAAATCTAAGGCCATGACACCCACATTATTCAGTGGTAATTGTAACGGACCTGCACATTGTTGTTTCGCCACACGACCACCTACACATCGATCCACTTTATTCGTCAGCCAGTCTTTACAAGCAACTGCTTCAAGTTGTAACAGTTCATTCAAGTAATTCGGGATATTCGCTTCTGTATAAGTTACATCCGCATAATTTCGGTGAATATTCGAATCTTCCATGATGGTTTTGGGAGAACTACCAAAAAAATCCTCCAATGCATAATCCATTGGTTTTTCACCTGTTGTTTTCGATTGAAACGTAAAACGATGGTCGTTGGTGACATCACCGACAGTATACATCGGTGAACGCTCTCGATCAGCTACACGCTTCAATTTATCAATATCCTGTTCGCCAATCACCAGTCCCATGCGCTCTTGTGATTCATTTCCAATAATCTCTTTGGCAGATAAGGTGGGGTCGCCTACTGGTAATTTATCCAAATCGATTAATCCTCCCGTATCTTCCACTAACTCCGACAAACAATTCAAGTGACCACCAGCACCATGATCGTGAATGGATACAATTGGATTTTCGTCACTTTCCACCATACCACGTACCGCATTGGCTGCTCGTTTTTGCATTTCAGGATTTGAACGTTGTATCGCATTCAATTCGATTCCAGAACCAAAAGCTCCTGTATCAGCAGAAGAAACAGCTGCTCCCCCCATACCAATTCGGTAGTTTTCTCCTCCTAGAATCACAATCTTATCGCCTATCTGTGGTTTTTTCTTAATCGCCTGATCAAATTTCCCATAACCTACTCCACCAGCGAGCATAATTACTTTGTCGTAACCTAACTTTCTACTTTTAGAAGCTGAATCACTCGAAGCTTCTTCGTGCTCAAAAGTCAATACCGAACCCGTAATTAACGGTTGCCCAAATTTATTTCCGAAATCTGAAGCTCCATTTGAAGCTTTAATCAAAATATCCATTGGTGTTTGGTACAACCAATTACGTTCTGCCATCCCTTGCTCCCACGAACGGTCCTTTTCCAATCGCGCATAAGCAGTCATGTAAACCGCTGTGCCAGCTAATGGCAATGAACCTTGACCTCCTGCCAAACGGTCTCGAATCTCCCCTCCTGATCCAGTTGCAGCGCCATTAAACGGTTCTACGGTAGTTGGGAAATTATGTGTTTCAGCTTTAAGCGAAATCACCGATTCAAACTCTTTTTCTTGATAGAAATCAGGTTTATCTGCACTTTTTGGCGCAAACTGAGTCACCTTAGGCCCTTTCAAAAAAGCCACATTATCTTTATATGCAGATACAATATCGTTTGGATTCGTCTCTGAAGTTTTCTTAATCAATCGAAACAATGATGTGGGTTTTTCCATCCCATCAATCACAAATGTTCCGTTAAAAATCTTATGGCGGCAGTGCTCAGAATTAGCTTGCGAAAACGCAAATATTTCAGAATCTGTTAATTTTCGTCCAATTTTCACAGACAATTCACTCAAGTAATCTACCTCTTCCGGACTCAATGCTAAACCTTCACTTTTGTTATATGCCTCAATATCGGAAATCTCTTTAATTGGTTCAGGCTGAATATTAATCGTGAAGATGTCTTGATTCAATTCTGCATACTTCTGCGATAACATCGGATCAAAATCCTTGAAATCAGTGGCTACTTTTTCAAATTCTTCAATGCGAATAATTCCTGCTATCCCCATGTTCTGCGTAATCTCTACCGCATTCGTACTCCAAGGTGTAACCATTGCTGCACGAGGTCCAACAAACGTGTCATTAAGCGTTTTCTGCTCAATTTTTTGAGCTCCACCAAAAAGCCAGTTCAGTTTTTGAATGTCTTCCGATGTAAGCTCCTGCTCTGTTTGCACAGTATAAACTGTAGTGGATTGATTACCGAAGAAATGAATCATATAGTGCGATGTATTTCGTGTTAATTTTAAAAATGCAAATTTAACTCAAATGCACAGAATAGCATCGCTACAATTCGAATAATTGCACACAAAAACAGTTTTTTTTCAACACTTATTCTTCTTAAAATTCTCTGCCTGTTCAAATATCTCGACATACACTTCGTCGCGTTCTACTGGTGGGTAGCCAAATTCATCAAGTAAGAGTATTAGACCAACTTTAAGAGCGGATTTTATATCGTCTCGTTTGTTCCAATCTGGGAATTCGGCGTTGCTGTCTACGAGGTTTTTGACTGCTTTGGCAAGGGCGATGGTTTTTGGGTCGGGGTAAGTAAAGTCATATTTGGCGCATAGTTCTTTTAGTATGTCATAGAAGGCTTTTTCTTCGAAGTCGATACCGAGTTCGTCGCCTGCATTGAATTCTTTATGTACTTCCCATATTAAGTTGGTAAGGGCTTCTGCCATTTCTTCATAGACTTCGCCTTTTAATATGTCATTAGCGGTGCGATCGTTGTAACGCTCAACTAAAAACTGCATTTTCTTGGAAAAATCAACGCCTTTTACTTTGTTGACTTTTCTAATTTCTTCAATTACTTTTGCTAAGAGTTGCTGCAAAAGCTTGATCTTTGTATTGGGTAGTTTGATACGATTGATTTTGGCTAAATAGTCTTCATCAAAAATATCTTGGGTAGAAGTACCTTCTTCTCCGAGTTTGAATATTTCTTCCACTCCATCGCTTTGAAGGGCATTTGAAATCATTTCGCGAACACGCTGGTTCATTTGAGCAGTATCTGGAGCTTCGCCTTTGGTAAGCTTGAAAACGATGGAACGAATAGCTAAATAAAAATGTGTGTGGTCTCTTTCTTCTTGGGATAATTTTTCACTGGCTGAACAGATGTCATAAGCTGCTTTTAGGCGTTTTACCAATCCCATGAAACGCTTTTCGGTTTCTTTAGTTTGCTGTACAAACTCAGCTGCCATGTTCATATTGTCCCCTGTGGGAACGTCAATTATATTATATTTCAGACGTTGGAACATTTCCCCCTGTAGGGACACACGGCCGTGCGTCCCTACAGGGGAAATATCACACAGGGATTAAAACGCAACAGTCATCATTGACAGTCACAACAGACGAACGCCAAGCATAACACCAAGCATAACGCCAAATACGGATGGGCATGTGCCTTTTGATTCGGATTAGGTAGGTGGATTGGTTGGATTGGAGACCGGCACTCTTTGGGGGGTGTCGGTTTTTTTTTAGATCGGGTCACTGTGATGTTGCTAGGGATTTTGTCAATATTTTCATTTGATGAATAGCTATTTCATTTAGTCGTTTTAGTCGCTCTTTTTGTTCATACCCCTCTTGAATATAAAGTGCATTGATATTTTCTAAATTAGACAAACAAATCAATTCATTGACATGAGAGTAATCTCTAATATTCCCTTTTAAATCGGGATTTTCCTCTCTCCACTGTTGTGCAGTTTTTCCAAATAATGCCATATTTAATACATCTGCTTCATTCGCATAAACCATCGAAATTTCTTTCTTGGATAACAATTTTGGAATAAGATGATGTTGAATGGCATCTGTGTGAATACGGTAATTGATCTTTGCCAGTTCTCGTTTCACTGTCCAGCCAAGCATTTGATGCTCTTGTTCTTTTAATCTTTGGAATTCTTTGATGATGTACAGCTTAAACTCAATAGAAATCCATGATGCAAATTCAAATGCAATATCTTTGTGTGCAAAAGTACCTCCATACCTTCCTGATTTAGATATTATTCCAATAGCATTAGTGCTTTCAATCCAACGTTTAGGTGTTAGCACGAAACTGTTAAGACCAGCCTGCTTTTTAAACCCCTCGAATTCGAGGGGTTTAAAATCTGGATTGTAAATGGTTTCCCAAAAACCTAGAAGTTCAATTGTATTTCTATTTCTCAACCAGTTCTGTATTATACTGTCTGTATGAGAAGAATTCTTATAACGCGCAATATCTGTCAAGGAAATATATTCATCAATTTCAGCTTTTAGAACTTTTATTTGGCGACCTTTTACATCTATTTTCATAACTCCAATTCTATTGTTGATATTATTTCAATCAAATATATGATTATTTTATAATCAAACAAAGAGAGTTGATATTTTTTTATTTGAATTGGATGTTGCTTTTATGCCTATAGCATTCGTTCTTTTAGTCCACTCCTTAACGCTTATTTTAAAACTATTTAAACCCGATTTAGTGTTAATTATGGCGAATTCGCCATAAATAAAATCAGGATTATGAATTTTTTCTGACAAAACTATGTAAACCTGCTTGAGTTTTAAAGTGGTCGAATTCGACCACTTTAAAATTTTGATTGTTAATCACCTCGTGTCGGATTTTTTGTAGGTTGTTTTACAATGTGACCACTACTAGCATTATCTAGCTGCTTAAATCACATCCACAAAAACCCCTACAACCTTATACTCATTCACATCTTCCTCTGTCAACACAATATCTTTAAATGTATCGTTTGTAGATTTAGGTTTCAACAATATTTGAGTTTGTTTTAGACCGTCAGTTGTTTCTGATTTTTGACTATGGTATTCTTTTACGGTGTAGCGTGAACCTGATTCTGAGTCTTGACGATTCATCATTTCAACCAGTACTGTTTTACCATTTCTTGTTCCACCTTCGTCTTTTCTAAATAGGCAAAATGAATTGTTCGGAATTACCTTATTCATTGATTCACCAACAACTTTGCATATGAAAAACCCTTCTCTTGCGGAGATATTCATTGGTAATTCTGCCCATTCAAAATCTTCATGAATTTGAAAATCGCTAAACTCACCTGCTGCCGCAGAAATATCAACAAGTGGCACTGCATTCACATATGGCTTTACTTCCTTGAAGGGTAAAATTCTTAAGATATTATCAGCATTATACGTTTTAATGTGTTGTTTTAAATACTCACGTAAATTCTCGTTACACGCATAAACAAACGTTCCCATAATACCACGATACATAATTGTTTTGTAGATGTTGATTATGTATGCTTTCAGGTCGTCAGGATGTGAGATACCTTTTTTACCGTTGATGTCAAAATAGCTTTTCGGGTCAACTTCAATCTCTCCAGTTTCTTTATTATAGTCTATCTCTTTTCCAAAAATAACTCCTGTATAGTTGAGGTCGTAACCCTGTGTTGTGTGAATACATCCTATTTCAGAAAATGCATTGGTCGAATTAATCCAATCTTTATCAGTTTGATTCCATTGAAATTTCAAACCATCAATTTCAATATCAATTGCTTTTTTATCATTCTTCGATTGCCAAGGCCAAGAATATCCTGCAACAAGTCGGCTTAATTTGTATAATCTTTCTCTTTTTTCTAACTCTTCATATAAATCAACAAGCGAGTCAAACATATATAACTCATATTCATTTACATCATAAACAGTCGATTCTTCTCTCTTGACATGAAGAAGTTCATCTACAAATCTTATGTAATTGTTTCCACCAATCACACGCATTTGAGAGGTCAATTCGAGTTTTAAAGTATCATCGTCATTAAGAAGATTATTGAATTTATTCTCATCAATATCTGAAGGTTTAACTGATTGGGCAGAATCATAAAAGAAGATTTGATTTTTGCTATTTGCCATAATCCAATCTAATTCATTTCCTGTGTCGTCAAGTCCTAACTTCTGATTGTTCTTTCGAAAAGCACCCATCCAACTAATATTCTTGTACTGTCGTAAACGGTGTGCCTCATCTACAATTAGTAAATCATATTTTTCTTTTAACTTGAAAGTGTCAGATGGACTCAAAACCATTGATGCGCTTAGACCTGGGATTTTCTTAAATACGCTTTGCAGAGATTCACGTAAGGATGTCATTGCTATGACCAAGCCTATTTTGGCTTTTGGGTATTTAGCTTGAAATTTCTTTATGTAATTGATTTCACGCAAATCATCATCATTGAAATCCTCAAAATTTGAGTCATCCACCTCCGAATTAAGTAGTTTAATTAAGTACGTTGCCAATATGGTTTTTCCTGTGCCAGCACTTCCTTTAATGAAAATGTGATTGGCATTCATCAAGGTCAATCCTTCTAGTATCTCAATTACAGAATTGTATTGATCTTCATTTAATGATTTATAGGGAGAATACTTAAATAGTTCTGTATTCTCAATTTCGTTCAAAGACTTGGAAACTATTTTCTTGTCAATTAGTTTGTTCCAGATTTCTTTGAATAAATCCTTATATAAATCTTGTTGATAATAGTTGTGATTGATTAAACCATGATTACCATTTTGTAAAGTATAAGTACCTTCAGCAGAAATATATTGAATCAAACTAGACTCAATATCAAGCGTCGCTGATTTGTTAAACTTATCACTACCGATAATCGAAATCTTATTAAATACTCTTGCTTTTTTAGGATTAGCTAAGTGATTTTTAATTCGACTCGCTGCATTTGTCGACTCACCTACATAGGCAACATGTTCTTGTTCATTCTGAATAAAATAAACCAAAGGCCATTGGTTTTTCACCCAAGGATTGCGATTTATTTTTTCTAAAGATTCTTTTGTGTTCTCAAACTCATATTGCTCAGAAACCTCAATGGACAAATCATAAGACAGCTTCATAATTCATTATATTTCTTCGCAGTTCCCTTTGCCTTTTCAACTGGATACTTCTCGCTGTTTGATTTAATTTTTTCCAACACGATGTCTTTTACATCAAATCCATATTTATCTGCCAATAAAAAAGCAAATGCAAACACATCCGCTAGTTCTTCTTTCACTTTCTCCTTATTCGCATCCTCATGGTTCTTCCACAGGTATAATTCTAATAATTCTCCAGCCTCTACATTCAAAGCCAAAGCCAAATCCTTAGGGTTATGAAATTGTTCCCAATCGCGCTCATCTCTGAATTTTAATAGTGCTTGAATTATTTCTTGCATGTTGATTAATTGAACTAGTTGCTAAAAATGAATATGTGAATATAAATAAAAATATTTAGTTGGGTTGATTTTGTGTGAGGTGGTATGCTAGTAAATTGGAAACATCTTTGACTTGTAAAAAAGTTAGAACCATTGTAAAAGCATGGTTATTTCATCAGTTTTCTTATTTCAGCTATTTCAGTTTGTTCTTCTACAATTTTTTTAATCATTAAAGTCAGAACTTTACTTAATTTTTCTGCCCTTTCAACACAGTCACTTTCGTTCAACTTGTGAAGTCCAACAGATAATTCACCATAAAGATATTTAAAGGGATTATTCCCAAGTACTTTTAAAGACTCTGGTAAATGTTGAAAAACTGCATCAACTAAAGATGCCATGTCATGATTTTGCTCATGTTTCGCTAAAAGGTGTTTAATTTCTTTTGATTCATTATAATCAAGAGATGCCACGTCATTTAAGAATTTCAATAATAAACTTTCAGTAATTCTCCTTAAATACGAAAAAGCTCCGATGCCATATCCATGAGAAAGATTTAACAATGCCTTTTTAAAGAAGTCTGTTAAATCATCATCGAGATATTTAACCACTGTTTTGTCAGGACGAATTGTAAATGCAGGGAACTGTCCAATTTTGGTTATTTCAGTTTTTGAATTTTCATCATCAATTTCTAAGCTTTTAACATCAAGTACAACGTCAAAATAATGTTCCTTGCATGATTGACAATTAGCTCGAAATTGTTGAGTAAAAGAGAAACTTTCGGTCTTCTGCCTAGAAAAAGTACTAGCACTCACTGCACCTGGAAGCCCACTATAGTAATTTAAGGCAGCTTTTGGGTGGATTGAAAGAATATGTGTCGTAAAATCTTGTTCTTTATTACAAAACACCTTTACTCCTAAATCTTGAAAATCATAAGGTGATGTGATAATCTCACTTACATTTATTTTCTTGTAAAGTGGAGCTGTGCTAATAAAGTTACTTATTTCGTGATTGTAATTCATGTGTTATTTAATTGGCTAACGGTTCTCCGCTATGAACAGTTGAGAATTTTACACCCAAACCTTTCAATTTCGCTCTAATCTTTATTTTATTCACTTTTAATCAAATTAAGTAACTAATACTTAAACCGATACGCGGTGCGTTTTTTTTAGAAACTATTCATAAATAACTTACCTAAATTGTCTTTATCATTTAGTCTTAAACAAATATCTTTATTTTCAATCAAATCAGGCATATCTTTCGGTAAGTCAGAATCAATTAAAGTTACTATATATTGTAAATCATATTCTTCACAAAACTCTTTTATTAGTTTTATATATCTAATTTTAATTCTATCGTCTAGACCTTCTAAAACACCGTCGTGATATACAAATTTATAGAATGATTTATTAGAATAATTAACTAAAAGTGATAAGTCAAACGCAACGCAAAGTAATTTTTTATATGTTGTTCCTTGTGATTCTGATGTTTTTAATAAATCTGTTTTATTTTGATAATCAGCATTAAACTCAACATTACCTTGATTATTAAGTTTTAATGAAATTAAAGCATTTGTATCTAAGATTTCTTTAATTATTGAGTTGAATATTTTGTTAATATTTGAGTGCTTTCTTTCAGATAAAGACTCCTTTAATTCTGAAATTTTATCACTTATTATCTCTCGTTTTTGTTTTATATCGTTTTCTAAAATCAAGGCACTGTCAATTACATTCAATTTATCTTTGATTCGTTCAACTTCAACTTCAATATCAATTGTTTTTTTCTGGTATTCCTTAAATTTAAAATAACTATCTTTTTGGGTTAATAAAGATAATAAATCGCTTTTCTGAGATTCGATTTCTTTAATACTTTTATTTAATTTAGTGTAATCAAGTTTTAACAGACTTAAAGTTTCGGAAAGATACTTTTTGCGTTCCGTTGTTAAAGATTTTTGGAAGTTAATTAAATCATCATACTCTTTTTTCAGTTGTTCAGGATAATACAAATTTACTTCTTCAAAAAGATTATTAATTTCCTTATCAACATCATCATCATTTATGTTAGATAAGGAAGATTCTATTTTGTTAATCTCGTATGAAATTCTATATCTTTCGGTATTAAAAGTTTGAAGTTTTAAATCAATTTCTTCAACAAGTTGCTTGTTTGTTTGAATGTCCTCCTTAAAGAAATTGAATTTGTCTATTTGAGTTTTAGTTTCTATAAGTTCACTTTTTTTAATTTCTAAAAGCCCTTCCAATCTATCTTTTTCAGAAGTGTCTATTTGAGCCTCTAACCTTAAAGTTTGTGTTTTTTTCTTTAAGCTTTCAATCTCTTCTTCAATTTCTAATTTCTCTAAAATTAAGTTTCCTTTAAAGCCTAGTAAATCAAAAACAAAGGGTTTCCAGTCTTTGTGCTTACCTTTAAATTTATTTAATTTAAAAACATCTAGATAGTCTTGTTGACTTCTTAAAAAATAGGTTATTGATTTTCGGTAATCCCAATTTGCTAAAACATTAAAGCCTAAATATTCATTCAGTTTAGCTTTTGCTTTTTTTAACGTTAATTCTTCATCCCAATCAATATCGAATTTAAATTCATCTAGTTTAGAATCGTTTAATTTAAAAGATATTTTAGTAGATGTGTTTATGGTACGTTTAATAATTAAATACTTGCCATTATTTAGTTTTAATTCTCCATAAAAGTCTTGTCCAATAAAAAGATTGTTGCCTAATAATTTATCTGTGTTCTTATTATAACTTGATAAAAGTAAAAAATCAATAACTCTTATCAAGGATGTTTTACCTAAATTGTGGGTATCATCTTTCTTATCACTTTCTATGAACGCAACAATAGCATTGAATTTTTCATTAAATTCAATATTCTTAAAATTTTTATTAGAATATATTTTACTAATCTTCATTATTATCGTTTAACAAAGTTATTGCGTCAATATCTTTTAGGTATTCTATTTTCCCTATTGCGAACAAAAAAGTTAAAGAAAAATCGATATTGTTTTTTGCTTTTATCCCAATTTCGCTTTCCAACATTTCTTTCAAGTCATCATATTTGATTAACGTTTCATTTCTTAGGAAGCCTAAAACTTTACCTGCAATGTAAATTACAGAATATTTAATGTTCGTATGTTTTGTTGGCGTCAACATAATTTATTTATTAATCCCAATATCACAGTTATAATACATATAGTGTAGAAATAAACGAACCAATCTACGTTTATTTTTCAACTCTGTATTGTTTTCAATTATAAAATCATATAAGAACTCTAATATCATTTCAAATTTTTCAAAATCACTTCTATGCACAATAATTTTTGCATTTATATCGTCGATAGTGTTTTCGTACTTATCTAAATATTCCTTATTGATAGAATCTTTTAAAAAATCACTTATTTGCTCAAAATAAATAAGATTCCTTTTGATTACGTTGTCAAAATATTCTTTACTTAATACGTTTAATTTGTTCTTATTTTCAATATCACGGTTTTCTGGGATTTTTGATAAATCTCCATTTATATTATCTAATTTATTGAAAGAATTGACTATAATTCTTAAATCATTTTCATCAAAACTTAGAGGGAGTAAAAGTTTATTAAGATTTAAAGTTTTTGCAATAAAAGGATAATGTTTTAACCAAAGTTCAATTGTCTCTAGTCCAATTAATCTGTTCTCAATATCAGTTTTATCTCCAAAAACATCCTCTATTTTCCCATCCTGAATACCAGAAAGTTTTCTATTTGTGAATAGTAAGTAATAATCTATTTCGTTTTTCTCCTTGAGATTATTTATAGCTGGAATTACACTCTTTTTCAAAATTGATTGAAAATCACTATCAGAACAACTCGCATCAGGTCGTTGGGTATGTTTTACTTGAATAATTATTTTACCGTTCCAAGGATCAGATTTACTAGGAAAGTTGTTTGCTTTACCATTAAATCTCGCATCTTTTCCACCATCTTTTCCAACTGAAAAAACTACAGTACCTGTCCCTAAAACATCACTACAAATCAGTGCTACTAGGGTTTCAAATTCAGTGTCTGTTAAATTCTCTAATGGATATTTCATATTGTCTGCAAAGGTATTAAATTTCACTTTTCGGTGTGTTCAAATCTTGGTTTATAAATGCGACACAACTTCTCTATAACCACCATAAAAACCCTTTAACTATTGTATACAAATAGTCTAAAAAACATCCTAGTAGTATTATTTACATCACATATTTGCAAGTTCAAAGCATCCCCTAAAACCAATCCGCAAAAACTCAACAGCTTGAATCGGTTTAAGTTGCTTTGGTGAAAATAGGGAAAATAATTTTAATTGTTTAGATTTAACGGGAGAAGTTTCTTATCCTTTTTAGACGTTTAGAATTGAAATAGATTATATGTGGATAAAGTTGAAAAAAGTTATAGGACTTTTCAGTTTTTTAAATAAGGGGATTGCCATGAATTTACTTTAAATTTTTTTACTTGCTGAGTACCCCAATTTTCGGTAACAGTTACTGCTACAACTTTAACAGTAACTGTTACACCTGTCACTGCGTTGTCGTTACTAAGACAAAAATGTAAATTACCTTTTAAAGGTGATGTCAATAGTCCAAAATCATTTATTACTTTGCCTTTTTTGATGTAATAAAATTGTTGCCCCCTTAAGAATAGGTTTACATTTTCTCCTTCAACGATATAAAAATCAATATCTTCACCTCGCTGTAATTTAGATATGTATGAGGTGCTTCCTAATGCCAATGCTGCTAATGGCCCATATCCTGGGATTTTCGCAATTAATGGAGTAGCCTTTTCAGACAATTCTTTAGTAGCTTTCTCATAAGCTTCTTGACCTGCCTGATCAACCCCAACATAATAACTCCAAGAAACAGTATTTTTAGGAAGAGAAAAATTGAATGTTGATTTATTACCATTGAGATTTGTTGTTGAATGAACTTTAACCACTGGGCTTGCAACATTAATAAAAGCAGTATCCTTATTTATTAAATATTTTTCATTTACATAATAGTAATTCGTATCTCTCAATGTTTTCCAATAAACCGTTGTATTAAAATTTTTATTTTCTGAACTCTCAGCTATTCTTTCAATTTTAACCTTACATATTCTTACACCCGCAGAGGAATTTTTAAAACTAAATTTGTAAATACCTCGTTTATTTATATTTATTGTTTTATCATTAATTTTTTGAGTTTTATAATCCATAAAAATTGAAGCATCAGGATATTCAAAAATTTCAATTTCTTTTAAATCTTTCCCCTTAACAACTTCAAAATTGAATATTATTTGATCTCCTTCTTCAAATCCAAAGTATAGTTCCTCAGTGCCCATTCCTCCTATCTTAACAGTTGTTTCAGTCACTAAAATTCTATCCTCTTGTGATATACTCATAAGATTAGTCAATACAAATAATGCAGATAATAATATTTTTTCTTTCATTTTTTCTTTTTATTGTGTTTGGTCATTTTCAAGGTTCGGATGAGATTTGAGATACACAACAAATTTACCTTAAGCATATTTGATGTAAATTTCCGTTTTTACAGTAATAATTCTCATTTTATTTCATCTAAAATTTTAGTTATTTTACTGAATTCTTCCAAGACTTTATTTTTGATTTCTAAAAAATTTTCTGGGCTATTGAATTGTCTCCTTAGGTAAATACGTACCATGTAAACTTCACACTCAAGTATTTTTAGCTCTTTATTAAATATCTTCCAATCAGATTCCAATGTGTAATTGGAATCTATTTTTCTTACAATTTTGATTTTAGACTTTTCATTATCCTTAAAAACCTTATTCGGAAATACATCCATTTTCGCGTCAATCCCTATATCTTCAAGACATTTTAACACTGTTATAGTGAGTTCTTTTACTCGTTCAAGAATTTCATCAATATTGATTTTATTTGGGGGTGTAATAACAATTTTTTTTTGAAATACTCTTTTCCAAAGTCGCCTATTTAGTAGTTCATCCAATACTTTCGATTCCTTATCCGTTGTTATTTTATTTCTTAATAGGTTCCACAAAAACAGTTCGTCTGAATTGTTCCAATAGAAAGATTCAAATTCAGAGTAGCTGCGTGCTTCAAGTATTGGAGTTGAATTATCAAGTTTCCTACATGCAAAATCTAACATGCAATTTGCAGCTCTATTTGTTTTATGGAAATAAACTTGATTGTATAAGTGGGTTCTTGATTGTATAAATCTTATTACTGAATCAATTCCACTTTCTTTGATTGCTAATGTTACTTTACCATTGTCTTTTACTGGAATAAATGACATTAGAAGTCTGCTTAAGTCATATAGTCCATACTTAACTCCTGAGAAGTAGCTATCACGATATAAGTAGTCCATTCTATCTGCGTCTAATGGGAAGCTTGATATTATTGAGTTGAAAAAATCAGTATAATCTATACCCTCAAATTCAATTTTTTCAACTGCGTTAAATTCAGGCTCTATCATTTTTATAATACGTCCTGGGTTTAATTTATTAATCAGGACTTTTTGAGAATCATTAAATTTCCCTTTTGAATTCTTTGCAATGTGTTTAAGGTCAGACAGAATTTTAATTATGAAAACACATGAAACAACTTCATGTTCAATTTTCGATTTTTCATGTCCCAGAAGAAGTTGTTTGAAATTATCTAGGTAGGGTTCAAAAACCTTATCAGTGTTCAATATTTCAAGTAAATTCTCACTTGTAATTGCGTATTGGTCAAACTTGTGAGACATAGGCCCATGACCTACGTCATGAAGAAGAGCTGCAAGTCTAAGTTCTTGAACTAATACTTCTTCATTGTCTCCGAGCTTGTCTCTTGTCGAGAAAAAGTTAAAGTTTGTTGTTTCTTGAACTTTATATTTTTCCTTTTTATAATAACCAGTTTCATAATTATCATTCGAGTTCAAATAAATTTGGTGAGCCAAGTGCATTACACCAATCGAATGTTCAAATCGGGTATGATTAGCACTAGGAAATACGAGGTATAAAAAAGTGTTTTGTTTAACTCGTCTAAGCCTATTAAAGGGCTTTTGTCCTATTATCCATTTCTCAATTTCTGACAATTTAATTAGTCCGTGGATTGGATCTAAAATGTTTCCTGTATACATAATAGCTTAAATATTTATTATTATAGTAAACCTATCTAGTCCCTCTCCAAAACCCCAACACCCTGAATCGGTTTAAGTTGCTGAGGTGAAAATAGAAAAAATAATTCAACTAGTTGATATTGAATGAGAGGAAAGTTTTTTCAGAAGCACAAATCTTCAATTTACAAAATGGTCAGTTCTTTAATTAAATTTTCCTTTGCTTGCATTTCAAATTTCTCATAAAAGTACGTGGTTTTAAAAATACGGTTCATTTCTAAAAAATGATTCAAGACCTTTTTACGCCCTGGATTGTACACGAAGTCGGGATAAATTGCATACTCTTTTCTTACATTCTTGTAATATAGCGCGTATGCCTCCCAAGGTTGTCCTAATATAGAAAGGTCAGCATCGGTAAAATAATTTGTGTCGCTGTCAGTTGATTGAATGTGTGATTTTGTGGCTAAAATTTGTTTTATGCAGCGTGCTATTTGCTCATTAGAAACAGAAATTTGGTTCATTCGTTTTTGAGCAAGTTCAGCGCTTTTTTCTTCGTTGTCAGATTTTAGCGAATTGTAAATTATGTCGTGGTAATAAAGAGTAAACAGTATGGTGTCCCAATTTAGAATTTCATTTTTTATTTCAGTCAACTGCCCTAATAGATTATCAAGGTGTTGTAACGTATGATAATACCTGTTTTTGCTTGTATAGCTTTTTTCAATTTCAGTCCATAGTTCATTAATTAGACTGTCATTGTCTGTGTAGTTTTTCAAAAGCTGTATGAATGTTTCTTTTAGCACGGTTGTTTATTTATACTCCTCATTTATAGCATCAACAGCTTGTGTTATTTTAAGTTGGTGAAGTGAAAATAGGGAAAATAATTTATATGGTTGGTAGTTGTTTAGTCTCATTAAAGTTATAAGCAATTAGTGCTACAAATAGATTGTTAAAGAAGTTTTTGGGACTTCGATGTCTTGAATGCTCTACTTGACAGATATTTTTAAATTGGTCAATTATTGTTTCGATAATTGACCTTTTTCTGAGTAAAACAGCATCAATCATTGGAGTCAGGTTGTTATTTTTATTTCACTCGCCATAGCTATTCTCTATTCTTAAGTTTAAATATCAGCTTATATTGAGTACTTTTGTTGCGCAATCGTACAAATCATGAAGTACAATTTAAGTGAAATAACAGATATCATCAAAGATAGACGCACCATTTATCCCGAACAATTTTCGGATCGAAAAGTGCACCGTGAGCAAATCGAAAAGATATTAAACAATGCGATTTGGGCTCCCACACATGGTAACACACAACCTTGGCGGTTCAAAGTGTTTACAGAAAATGGATTAATTCGTCTATCCGATTTTTTATCGAAATGGTATATCGACCATACATCCGAGGAAGACTTCAATACTGCTAAATTTACCAAGCTGCGCGAAAGACCATTGAATTCATCTGTTGTGATTGCGGTCTGCATGTCACGTCAAAAAGAACAGAAAATCAGTGAATTAGAAGAAGTTGAAGCTGTAGCTTGTGCAATACAAAATATGCACTTAACGTGTACAGCTTATGGATTAGGTGGGTTTTGGTCATCTCCCAAAGCCATGTACTCGAGCGAAATGAATACATTTCTTTCTATTGAACCTCAAGATAAGTGTGTCGCGTTATTTTACATTGGCTATCCCGCTATTGAATGGCCAAAAGCTCATCGTAAACCCTTAGAATATTTAACAGAATGGATTCAGGATTAGAACACCCTTTTGACCTCGGCATGGTCAATTATCACAAACATCCGTCGGATTCTAATTATGTAGTCTACCGATTCAAGGATGTAAATCGAGCAAACTTTTTTGAACAAGAGTTAACCCGAAACGGATTATGGTATGAACGTTCGAACCCTGAAACAGATGAAAAACAATATTACTTGATAGCAATTCACAAAAAAAACTTCAATCAAACACAACGAATAAATTTTAAAACTGAAGCAAAATTTAAAAAGCCTTTAATAAATCATAAATTTATACGTTATTTCTTTGTGATTTTTATGGTTGGGCTTGTTACTTTAGCCGCTGTTGGCTATTGTGAAAATCAAAAAATACTTGAAAAAGCTACTGAAGAAATTGAAAAATTAAACCCTTAAGTGAATAAGAAACATCCATATTTACCGCTTAACTGGATTCACTTTATTGTGTTCCTCGTACTAATATTAACTGTTTCCTCATTTAGTTTTTCACAAATTAAAACACCCAAACCTCCCAAAAACAGGAAAGAACAATTGCCCAGTTATTTCGGTTTACAAATTAAACCAATTATTCCTGTTCGCATGTTTGGTACAGGACCAGTAACACTGGATGACGGCGTATTAATCGCTACCGTCTCACCACTGTGGGGGTATTCATTTGGCGGAACAGTTCGTGCAGGAATCACCAAACGTTTAGCTATTGAAACAGGCTTAAACATTGTACAACGCAACTACAAAACCGATTATGCTGTTCCAGATTCAAACCTCACCTCATCAACGACTGTTGGAATTGTAAGTTACGATATTCCTTTAAACCTTCTCGTATACGTTCAGATTTCGAAACAATGGTTTATGAATGTGTCGTATGGTGTTTCAGGAAATTTTTATCCCAGTAACGTGAGAACTGATGACAACCAATACCCTGATCGATTCATCACAGAAGGTTTGCGAAAAAATTGGTTTAGAGTTGCGATGAATGCCAATGTGGGAATTGAATGGCGTACAGAGAAACGAGGCTTTTTCTACTTAGGAGCATCATTTCAGTACCCGTTTGGACCTATCTTTGATATCGCAACAGAGTATCGCCATAAAAATATTAAGCGCCTAAACTTTGGCGAAATGAATGGCACCTACATTACGTTTGATATTAAATATTTCTTACCTGTCATCTCCAGAAAAGGACCTCAATTCAAATCTGGCCCTGTCGACTTGTAATTCCATATCATTCAACAACTTATTTATTAACATTTTTTATTAATTTCTGCTGATTTTCTTAAAAACGTGGCGCAATAGTTGTATTTGGAAATGAAAATTATCATTCACTAATACGCACGATTATGAAAAATTATCTACTATTTTTCCTCGGTTTTTTACCATTAGAGTCCTACGCTCAGTGGGATAAGAAGGGTCAGTTTGGTCTTTACGGCACTGCCGAGATACCTCATCAAAGAAGCATGCCTTACATGAGTACCAATTATGGTTTAGGTATGCAGTTGTCGTACAAACCATCCAATCGGCTTCCTGTGTTTTTAGAATTAAAAGGGAGTCTTGGTCAATACTCTTCTGAGAAATCAAATGTAAATTATCTATTTAGCGACGGTTCTTCCACTTTTACAGATGTCTCCTATAAAAGCAACATGAACCGTATCATATTGGGTGCTAAAACCTATTTTTCTCCTTACGACCGAGTAGTGAGAGGTTATATCACACCACAAATTGGCGGAAATTTTATGAAGAGTAAAATTAGAATAGCTGACCCAGACGATATCGACGACTGTCAACCATTGGATAATCGGGTCGTTCATAAATCTTCTGATTGGACTTTTGGTGGAGAGCTAGGATTAGAAATTGATTTGCATGAATTATTTGTAAAACGCCAAGTACCCCAAAGTAGATTCTACATATCGACCTCGTTTATTGGAAGTTTTCGTTCAATGGATTACATCAACATCAAGTATATGCAAAATGATGTACACGGTGTTCATGATCACTCGGATCATTCACATCTCGATGCTGCTGGACGACCTTTAACGGCCTCATTTATCAATGTCACAAATGGCAGTACACATGAGCACAAGATTGCTGAAATATACCGTACTCCCCTTCGTCTGTTTACCATAAACATAGGATACGTATGGTATTTTTAGCTACAAAAAAGTCCCGTATTCAAGGTATTCTTGAAATTACGGGACTTTCTGTGTTTAAACCAAATTCTTTTCTAGCTATATTTTTCGCAACACATAACGATTCGTATTGCCATCTCCGTCTTTTTCTTCCAATTCAAGTGACGTTTTGCTACTCTCTAATATAATGTATGGTCGAATTAATCCACCAGTTTCCGTTAAGCGCAATCTTTTCCCATTTTCAAGTACTTTCCATGTACCAGTTGTTGTAGTATTACCATAAGTTTCAATAAAATCACCATTGTTTTTTAATTCCATTTTCCAGTTCTGGAATATAGCGTTAAAAAAACCAGTCCAATCAGCACCGTTGCGATAAGCTTTTTCCATTTCATGCTTACCAGTAATTCTATTTTCAACCGTTTTCTTACACGACGTTGCAAACACAAGTGTCGTTAGAATAAAAAATGTAGTTAGTTTCATTGTTTTTTATTTCAAATTTAACCATAAATCAAATACAAAACAATCTGTCCAAAGAATTTAATACACGCTTATTGGAACGAAAATTATCGAATTAATAATTTTGTTCATTTTAGAAAAAAATGATGAATTATCAAATATTTATGCAACAATGTTGCATAAATAAACAAAAACGTGTATACTTGCAATGCGAAACATTAATTTAAAACAATAATTATGAAAAAAATCGGAATGATTTTAGGGTTAGCAGCATTGACATTAGGTGCTGTTGCATGTAAGAAAGATTACTCATGCGATTGCAAATGGGAAGAAGAGCATGGGGATCACCACCATGATAAAGCTCAAGTGTATGACTTAGGTAAAGTTAGCAAAAAAGATGCTGAAACAGCTTGTGATCTTCAAGCGGATGCAATTAAAGCAGATCCTGATCACAAAGACGTTGACTGTAAAGTTAAAAGCTAATCAGTAAATAGGGTTTATAAAATAAAAAAATGAGGCTTATCTTAATGGATTAAGCCTCATTTTTTTTGTTTGAATTTTATTCTCCTTCTAATGGAAAAGCAGGAATCTTCACCTCTACTTTGGCTTTAGGGTTTTTGTATCGCACATAATCAACTATTTTGTCTGTGAAATCGTCCATACCTGGTTTTAATTGTTCCAATGATATTTCCATCACTTTGTGACCACGGTAATATTCGTATTCGATATTTCCAAAACGAGCCACTTTTACGGAGTCATAATACACGTATTGTTGGTCAAAATGAAAACGAGCTCGCTCTTCTTCAGATAAATTATTTTTATAACGTGTTCCTTGACCAGCACATGCAGCCACTATTCCAAAAACAATAATCGCAATAATTTTATTCATTCCTTTTTTACAACAAAACTAAACTTGTCAAACGATTTTTAAATTAACTTAATATCAATAAAACTTAATGTTTTGGTAATGTTGTTCCAATCGAAAAACGTTGATCTCCTAATCACTACATCTAGACTCAAATTATCTATTTAAAGGGGCGTTGAATATCACATAATTTTATTAAATTCGCAGCGCTTGCTCTAAAACTTTTTATTGCATGTAAAATATTGAATTTTCACCCTTTATTATAACTCAAAAAATGGCATCAAAAATCATTTACACAAAAACGGACGAAGCTCCTTTTTTAGCTACTTATTCACTTTTACCTATTGTAAAGGCTTTTTCAGCTCCCGCAGGAATTGAAATGGAAACACGTGACATCTCTTTAGCAGGTCGTATATTGGCAAGTTTTCCTGAATACCTTTCTGCTGATCAGCAAATAAATGATGACTTAGCTGAGCTGGGTGAAATGGTCACATTACCCGAAGCGAATATTGTGAAACTACCGAATATTAGTGCTTCTGTACCTCAAATTAAAGCTGCAATTAACGAACTTCAAAGTCAAGGGTACAATCTTCCTAATTATCCAGAAGAACCGAAGACTGATGAAGAGAAAATGATAAAAACAAAGTACGACAAAGTTAAAGGAAGTGCCGTAAACCCAGTTCTTCGTGAAGGAAACTCTGATCGTCGCGCTCCGCGAGCAGTTAAAAATTACGCTAAGAAAAACCCACACAGTATGGGAGCTTGGTCTGAAGATTCTAAATCACACGTATCGACAATGTCTGCTGGTGATTTTGCACACAATGAACAATCTGTTACTATTCAAAAAACAGGAAGCGTTCGTATCGAAATGACTGAAGCATCTGGAAAAGTGAATGTACTGAAAGACAATATTAAAGTGCTTTCTGGAGAAATCATTGATGCTACTACCATGAACAAAAAAGCACTCTTAACTTTTATCGCAGAACAAATTGAAGATGCGAAAAGTAAAGGGGTATTGTTCTCTCTGCACATGAAAGCCACAATGATGAAAGTATCTGACCCAATCATTTTTGGTCATGCTGTTCGCGTATTTTTTAAAGAATTGTTTGAGAAGCACGGACAAACATTTCAAGAACTTGGAGTTGATGTAAATAATGGTTTCGGAGACTTAATGGCAAAAATAGCATTGCTTGATGCAGCTAAAAAAGCCGAAATTGAAAACGACATTGAAGCAATTTACACTAATCGCCCTGATATTGCAATGGTAAATTCTGACAAAGGGATTACCAACTTACACGTTCCTAGTGACGTAATCATTGATGCTTCGATGCCAGCTATGATTCGTACATCTGGACGAATGTGGAATAAAAATGGAAAAGCGCAAGACACTAAAGCCGTAATTCCAGATAGTAGCTATGCTGGCGTGTACAGTGCTACAATTGAATTTTGCAAGAAAAATGGTGCGTTTGATCCAACTACAATGGGAACTGTTCCTAACGTAGGTCTAATGGCTCAAAAAGCAGAAGAATACGGTTCGCACGACAAAACATTTGAAATCAAAGGAGAAGGAAAAGTAAGTGTTATCGATCAGGATGGAAATGTCTTGATGCAACACGAAGTGAGTGATGGAGATATTTGGAGAATGTGCCAAGTAAAAGATGCGCCTATTCAAGATTGGGTTAAATTGGCAGTAGGTAGAGCACGTGCAACATCCAAACCAGCCGTGTTTTGGCTTGACAGCAATCGTGCTCATGATGCTGAATTGATTAAAAAGGTTAAAACATACTTGAATGACTACGATACTTCTGGGTTAGAGATTTTGATTAAATCTCCGGTAGAAGCTACTGAATACACATTAACTCGATTGAAAGCAGGAAAAGATACTATTTCAGTTACTGGAAACGTACTTCGCGATTACTTGACGGATTTATTTCCTATCCTCGAACTTGGAACAAGTGCGAAAATGTTATCTATCGTTCCACTTATGAATGGTGGAGGTCTATTTGAAACTGGTGCAGGTGGTTCTGCTCCTAAACACGTAGAACAATTTATTGAAGAAAATCACTTACGTTGGGACTCATTAGGTGAGTTTTTAGCGCTTGCTGTGTCTTTTGAACATCTTGCTCAAACTCAACAAAATCAAAAAGCACAAATATTAGCTGAAACATTGGACGAAGCTACAGGAAAATTCCTAGATAACGATAAATCTCCATCGCGTACGATTGGTGATATTGATAACCGTGGAAGTCATTTCTACCTTGCGCTATACTGGGCTGAAGCCCTCGCTAATCAGTCAAAAGACGAAGAGTTGAAAGCTATTTTCTCTCCAATTGCTGCTGAATTAAGTGCGAATGAACAAAAAATTGTAGCTGAATTAATTGCTGTTCAAGGTAAAAAAATAGACATCAAAGGGTATTATCATCCAAATGAAGAGTTGACCTCAAAAGCAATGCGACCAAGTGCAACTTTTAATGCGATATTAGACAAACTTGCTGTAACAGTTTAAGCAAGCTTAAATAGAATTAAAACTCTGATTATTTTGCACCTAAAACAAGGTGAATCGTAATCAGAGTTTTTTATTTCCATATACAATCCATACCGATGTGAAAAATTTTGTTCGTGAAATCAAAACAACAGAAGATGGTTCTAAAACGATTTACTTACCCGAAATCGATGAAACATATCATTCTACTCACGGTGCACTTCAAGAGGCCTTACACGTATTTATTCAACATGGATTTCATGCCGTTCCAAATTCCCAATTACGCATACTTGAAATTGGATTTGGCACAGGATTAAACGCTTTACTTACCTGTATCGAAGCAACTCATGCTGCGAAACAAGTTTATTATGTTGGACTAGAAGCTTTTCCTGTTGAAGAAGAAATTTGGAAAGCAATGGACTATCCACAACTTCTGAAATCACTTGATGCACCAACAATTTTTGAAGCAATGCATCAAAGTGAATTTGAAATAAGCAACCGACTCACTCCTAATTTTGAACTATTAAAAATCGCTCAAAAACTAGAAGATTTTCTCCCAGAATCGGAAGATTTTGACCTCATTTATTTTGATGCGTTTGGCCCTCGTGCACAAGCTGACATGTGGCAAACATCCCACTTTCAAAAACTTTTTAACGCACTAAAAACAGGTGGTGTTTTTGTCACCTATTGTGCTAAAGGACAAGTAAAACGTGACTTAAAGGCTATAGGATTCAACGTAGAATCACTACCTGGCCCTCCAGGGAAAAGGGAGATGACAAGATGCATCAAATAACGTGAGTTCGATAATTAATGTTATACGCTTACTTTCGGATTAGAAAATGTACGTACATCATCACCTGAAATTGTTTTACCACATAATATAACGAGGCGTTCAACAATATTGCGAAGCTCTCTTATGTTTCCCGTCCAATTTACATTTTTCAGTTCTTCGATGGCATCGTCAGTAAATTCTTTACGTTGAATACCGTGGTCAGCACAAACCATTGTTAAAAAATGTTCAGCAAGTAAAGGGATATCATCTCTTCGCTCATTCAATGAAGGAACGTGAATTAATATCACGCTTAAACGGTGATATAAATCTTCTCTAAAATTACCATTTTCAATCTCTTTACGGAGATCTTTATTCGTGGCTGCAAGCACACGTGCATTGATTCTAAGATCCCTTTCCCCTCCTACTCGTGTTATTCTATTTTCTTGAAGTGCACGTAAAACTTTAGCTTGAGCAGATGCACTCATATCGCCAATTTCATCTAAAAAAATGGTCCCATTCTCTGCCAATTCAAACTTACCTTTCTTTTGTTTGATAGCGGAGGTAAACGCACCTTTCTCATGACCAAACAATTCACTTTCTATCAATTCAGCTGGAATCGCTGCGCAGTTCACCTCTACAAATGGACCTTTAGATCGCCCACTTAACTCATGCAACTGACGTGCTACTAATTCCTTCCCCGTACCATTTTCTCCCGTAATTAACACACGTGCTTCTGAAGGAGCTACTTTGTCAATCATTTCTCTAATTTTCAAAATACCTTCGGTATCACCAATAATTGAGGAACCTTTAACCCTTTTAATAGCGGTCTTAAGCACTTTAGTCTCTTCTACCAACGTAACACGATCACACGCATTGCGGACAGTTACCAAAATTCGATTTAAATCAAGGGGTTTCTCAATAAAGTCAAACGCACCTTTTTTAATCGCGTCTACAGCAGTTTCTATATTACCATGACCAGAGATCATAATAACGGGTACATCAATATTGGATTTTTTCAATTCATCCAACACTTCCATTCCATCCATCATAGGCATTTTAATGTCACAAAAAACAACATCATATTGTTCGTTTTTCGCCTTTTCTACACCTTCTTTTCCGTTCTCGGCTTCTTCAATTTCAAATTTCTCAAATTCAAGAATTTCTCTTAGCGCTCTTCGAATACTTCGTTCATCGTCTATAATTAATATCTTATTCATTGCACTAGTTTTAATTTTATTCTTCTAAATTACATATGTTATTTAACAAATCAAATGCCAAACCTTCTTTTAGTGAACAGGGTGTAATAATTACACGCGATGCATTTATTTTGTTCAGTACCCATTTTATCTTGATGGCAGCTATTGGTAGCATTTTTCGGCGAATGGGTAAAATTCGATGGTGTTTTTCGCGTTCCTTAAGCGTCATGCGCATGATAAAGTCAATCATCACCTCCATTTCATTTCGCGTAAGTTCAACCGTTTCAAATCCTAATGGAAACAGCTTGTCGTGTAATAATTCGTAAAGCGTTTCAAAGGACCCTGATGAACCGATAAAATCATCACATTGAATCTCATCGAAAAAGCCAAAGGTTTGAGTCTCAAAATAAGCGAATAATTTCGCTATATCAAGTTGAGAAAAAGGGTCTGAAAATTCAAACTGTTGGTATATACGTGACACACCTATTTCAAAACTGTTTTTCTTAATTACACCATCTTTATCGGCGAAAATAAACTCGGAGCTACCACCTCCAATATCCATAATCAATCCCTTATCTTCAAAATGGTGTGTCAGGCAAACACCTTTATAAATCATATCTGCCTCTTCATCACCGTTTATTATTTGACACGGAATTAGCAATTTCGTTTCAACTTCACGAACAAAGTCTATTCCATTATCCGCATTCCGTATTGATGAAGTCCCAATCGCTTTGATGGATTGACAATTGTACTGATCACAAATTGCCTTGAATCTTGTTAAGCAATCCATTCCTCGTCTCCATGCTTCAGGTGAAATTGTATTTTCATTGATACCTCCCATCCCCAAAGCTACCCCCTCTTTAGTAGAAAGAATTAATTCAGGAACACATTGATTATTGTTGCGAATAATCAACAAGTTAAAGGTATTTGTCCCCATATCAATAGCGGCGACATGTCGGTTGGGTTGAGTTATTGGCATACAAAAAGCTTATGATTTTCTAAACATCCAATTTAGCAGCTGTGCTAAACGCAAACGGTAACCCGAATTGAGAAGAGCGTGTTGAAACATTTTCCCTGCTATTCTAATATTGATTACAATGCTTATGAGGAGAATGAGTAATGCCACCAACAATTGCCAAATTTCTGACGAATCGTACCCCATACCTAATTTCACCATTATCACCATAGGCGAAGTAAAAGGTATTATTCCCAACCAAAAAACGAATTGATGATCAGGATTCTCAACCACAAAATATCCTGACCAAATACTGATTACCAAAAGTAATATTAGTGGAATTAAGAATTGCTGTCCATCCGATTCTGAACCTTGGGCTGCTCCCAATGCTGCAAAAAAACCACCGTAGAACAAATACGCTAACAACAACAATAATGCGAAAAACAATATCATTACAGTAAAATTCAGTTGTTCGTAAACTAACTTTACAACATCATTGTAGCCCGTATAATCTCCATTATTTGCTAATAAATTAGCTCCATCTAACATATCTGGAAAAAATAACGCCCGCATCACAAATAAACCTCCTCCAATTATGCTAAACCAGATAACAAATTGAATAACCGCTGCCAAGCCAATCCCTACTAATTTACCTGACATCAATTCACTTGGCTTAACCATAGCTAGTAGCACCTCTGAAATTCGACTCGATTTCTCTCTCGTTGTACTCCTCAATACCGTCATACCAAACAAAAAGACGAACACATATATTACCAACCCAAATGCATATCCTGCAAAAGCAGCTAGTCGGTAATTTTGCTTATCAGTTGGTCGATATGCATCTCGTATCTCCATCGATAAAGGATGCTTAACAATTAAAAATTCTTCAACTGTTAGTGAGGTAAATTCCTTTGCTTTTAATCCTTCAAGTCGCTTTTCTAGTTCGCGTTGAATTTTCTGTGATACTTTGGTGTTTAAGCGTTGTTTTTGAAATAAAAAGACATGATTGTTGCTCAATACCTTTTCATTAACCACTAGCAATGCATCAAAAGTTGAAAACAGATCGCTTTCTACAAAATCACTTGGTTCAACATAACTGTTGATGAACGAATACGTAATTTGACCCTTGTTATCTGGTACAATAATCTGCTCCAATTGTTCGATGGGATCAGAAACCAATACGCTTATTTTTTGAGTTTCACTAGCTGTAGAATTAAACAAGATATACAGCACAAAAAGCACAACCAATGGTCCCAATAGCGAAAATGTGATAAACGATCGACTTTTTATTCGCTCGCTCAATTCTCTCCCTGCAATTATAAAGATATTTTTCATTAAATCAATGCGTTACAGTTGTTTCACGAATAAAAACATCCTCCATTGTGGGGAGTTCTTCCCATGCTCCTTCTATATCAATTGAAGGTATTAGGGTGTTTAGTAAACTTTTAAAGTCGTTATCTCCAAGTAATTTAACTCGAGCGATGTATTTATTATCTCCAATTATTTTTTTATCAATTAATTCAAATCCTGCCCAAAGTGCAGTGACAAATGCAATCATGTTACCTGTAAATTGAACAGCGTAAACACGTTCTCCCGTATTCGTTTTAACCTTCTCCACCGTTCCTTCAAGAATTTTTTTACTCTGATGAATCAGCACTACATTATCACAAAGCTCTTCCACACTGTTCATGTTGTGCGTGGAAAGCAGAATAGTTTTGCCGTCTTCTTTAAAATCCCTTAAGACACCTCGTATTAATTTCACATTAACTGGATCAAAACCACTAAACGGTTCATCTAAAATAATCAAATCAGGGTTGTGAAATACAGCAGCAATGAATTGTATTTTTTGAGCCATTCCTTTCGAAAGCTCTTCAATACGCTTGTGTTTCCAATCTTGTATGCCAAATTTGTCGAGCCAGTAATTCAAGTTTGTGTGTAATTCTTCTTTTTCTAAGCCTCTTAGTTTACCTAAGAAAATGAGGTATGCGCCAACTTCCATGTTACTATACATCCCTCGCTCTTCTGGTAAATAGCCAACATGTTGAAGAAATTTGCGATTGATGAGTTTACCATTCCAATAAACTCCCCCCTCATTTGGTGGGAAAATTTGATTGATAATTCGAATTAGCGTTGTCTTTCCAGCTCCATTTGGCCCTAGAATTCCGTGAATTTTACCCGATTCGAATTTAATGGAAACATTATCTAAAGCTAGTTTAGCATCAAATCGTTTTATGATATTTCGAACTTCAAGCATATTTTAAGTTTACTTCCTAAAGATATAAAGAAGTTTGAAAGTTGGTGAATATGGAGGGGAAAAGTGTGTTTTAGATTCAAGACTGCAAGATTCAAGACTGTTAGACGAAAGAAATTAGATGTTAAACATTAAGGAAACGTTTTAGGATTTCGGCACCGGGGGCTCCACTTTTTTCGGGGTGGAATTGGCAACCGAAAAAATTATCTTTCACTAATGCGGCTGAAAAGCGTCCGTGGTAATCGCATACGGCCATCGTATTGGCACATTCTGGTACGTAGTAACTGTGTACAAAATAGACTTGCTCGTCGATACCTTGCAAAAGCTCGTGTCCTTCAATTAAACTGTTCCAGCCCATGTGGGGAACTTTTAAGTTTTCGTTGAAGCGAATCACATCCACATCAAAAATGCCAAGTCCGGGTGTATTCCCTTCTTCCGAAAAGCGACACATTAACTGCATGCCCAAACACACACCTAGAACAGGTTGTTTCAAAGTAGGAATAAATTCGACCAAACCTTTTTCACTCAATGCCTCCATAGCAGATTTGGCATGTCCTACACCAGGGAAGATAACGTGTGTTGCAGATTGAATCACTTGCTTATCACTCGTTAAGATTGGTTCAATACCCAGTCGTTCTAAGGCAAAACTTACTGACCGCACATTACCCGCGCCATAATCTATTAATACTACTTTTTTTTCCATTACAATACCCCTTTCGTACTCGGCAATACCGCATTGTTTCCATCACGGGTTTTTGCCATTTTTAGCGCTTTAGCGAATGCCTTAAAAATACTTTCAATTTTGTGGTGTTCGTTTTCACCTTCTGCTTTAATATTCAAATTACAACGTGCTGAATCCGAAAAACTTTTGAAAAAGTGCATAAACATCTCCGTTGGCATTTTTCCAATCATTTCACGTTTGAATTCGGTTTCCCATACGAGCCAATTTCGGCCTCCAAAATCCAGTGCAACTTGCGCCAAACAATCGTCCATAGGCAAGCAGAATCCGTAGCGGTTGGTTCCGATTTTACTCCCCAATGCTTGATACACACATTCTCCCAAAGCAATAGCCGTATCTTCAATGGTGTGGTGCTCATCCACTTCTAAGTCTCCTTTCACTGAAATGTTCAAGTCAATTCCACCGTGGCGGGCAATTTGATCCAACATGTGGTCGAAAAACTTGATTCCAGTGTCGATTTGCGCTTTTCCGGTTCCGTCCAAATTTAGCCAAATGTCGATATCCGTTTCGTGTGTCGTACGTTTTACCGAAGCAGTGCGTTCTCCTAATTTCAAAAACGTGTAAATTTCTTCCCAGTCAGTGGTTTGGAGTGCAACGTGATTTAACAATTCCTCCTGTGAACTCGACAATTCAGCTAATCCGGGATCGTCTGCATTTTTCATGAAAATTCCTTTGGCACCCAAGTTTTTGGCTAATTCCATGTCCGTGAACCGATCGCCAATGACAAACGAACCCAGCAAATCATACTCTTCGCCAAAATATTTGGTTAACAACCCCGTGCGCGGTTTTCTGGTTGGCGCATTGTCGTCTGGGAACGTTCGATCGATGCATTGTTCCGCAAATTCAATTCCCTCACCTTTCAATGCTTGCACGAGTAAATTGTGTGGTCCCCAAAAAGTTTCTTCAGGAAAACTTGGCGTCCCCAGTCCGTCCTGATTGGTGACCATCACCAGTTCAAAATTGAGTTCGCGGGCAATTTTTCCGAGTCCTGAAAAGACTTTCGGAAAGAAGGTCAATTTCTCAAACGAATCGAGTTGATAATCTACTGGTGGTTCGACAACCAGCACCCCGTCGCGATCGATAAACAATACTTTTTTCTTCATGATATTTCTTAAGTAGTTCGTAACAAATTCATCAATTTCTCATTTTCCTCCGGCGTTCCTACTGAAATGCGCAAGGTCTCTGCACACAGCGGTTGGTTGGAACGGTTGCGTACAATCACGCCTTGTTTTACCAATTTCGTATACCAATTGGTGGCTTCCGAAATGCGAATTAAAATAAAGTTAGCATCCGACGGAAAGACTTCTTGAATGATGGGCAATTCCTTAAGAAAGACAGCTAATTTCTTGCGTTCTGCTTTAATCACCTCAATTTCAGTCTGTACTTTTTCCTTTTCCGCCAATCGTTTCAACGCATAGTCTTGCGTGAGTTGATTAATGTTATACGGTGGTTTGATTTTGTGCAGGAAGGCAATCAGTTCAGTATTTCCGATTCCAATTCCAAGGCGAATTCCAGCCAATCCCCATGCTTTCGAAAGTGTTTGTAAAATAAACAAGCGGGGATTTTCGCTCACCAAATCAGTTAAACTAGGTTTGTTCGAAAAATCAATGTATGCCTCGTCCACGACTAAAATCCCAGTCGTTTGGTTCAGAATCTCCAGAATTTCCGAACGACGAAAACTGTTTCCTGTCGGGTTATTGGGAGAACAGATAAACACCAATTTAGCGCCTTGTGAAGTTTCAATTAACTGTTGCGTATTCATCGAAAAATCAGGATTCAACTGCACTTTCTTCAACTTAACCCCGTTGATTTTAGAGGACACATCGTACATCCCATACGAAGGCTCGATAGCTACGGCAAAATCTTCTCCTGGATTGCAAAAACCACGGAATAACAAATCAATCACTTCGTCTGAACCATTTCCAAGAAGTAATTGACCCAATTGTACACCTTTGATTTCTGCCAATTTCTCTTTCACCTCACGTTGGTAAGGATCAGGATAACGATTAACACCCGTTTCAAATGGATTTTCGTTGGCATCCAAGAATACGGCTGCGGCTCCCGAGAATTCATCCCGTGCCGAAGAATATGGCTTGATATCCTGCAAATCCTTTCGTATTAAATTTTTCATTGCGCTAACTTTTTTAGACGAATACTTACTGCGTTTTTGTGGGCATCGAGTCCTTCTGCTGCCGCCATTTTTTCAATCACAGGTCCCAGGGTTTGAATTCCGGATTCCGTGATTTTTTGAAAGGTAATGTTCTTGACAAACGAATCGAGTGATACGCCGCTGAATTGACGCGCAAAGCCATTGGTTGGCAAGGTGTGATTCGTTCCCGAAGCGTAATCTCCCGCACTTTCAGGGGTGAAATTTCCGACAAATACCGAACCTGCATTTATTACACCATCCAATAGTTCATCTTCGTTTTCAATTGCCACAATCAAATGTTCGGGTGCGTATTCATTAATTACTTCAAGCCATTTTTCGCGTTGCAAGACAATTGCCGTGGAGTTTTCCAATGCTTTTCGTGCAATTTCAGCGCGACTCAGGTTAGCCAATTGATTCGAAATCGCTTGTAAAGTTTGTTGCACCAGTGATTCACTATCCGTCAAGAAGACCACTTGTGAATCCGCTCCATGCTCGGCTTGTGAGAGCAAATCTGAAGCGATGAATTCCGCATCAGCAGTTTGATCTGCCACCACCATCACTTCCGACGGTCCCGCCGGCATATCGATTGGAATTCCGAGTTGCTGTGCATAGACTTTCGCTGCGGTTACATATTGGTTCCCTGGTCCAAATATTTTATACACCGCTGGAACGGATTCCGTACCGATGGCCATGGCTGCGACGGCTTGAATTCCGCCCGATTTCACAATTTTGGTCACACCAATCAACGACGCGGCATACAAAATCACGGGATTAATCTCCCCTTTCGCATTGGGCGGTGTGCACAGCACAATTTCGCGACAGCCTGCCAATTTAGCTGGAATGGCTAGCATCAGTAAAGTTGAGAACAACGGAGCTGTTCCTCCAGGAATGTACAAGCCTACTTTTTCAATGCCTATCGATTTTCGCCAGCACGTAACGCCCGGCATGGTTTCCACAAAGTTTATTGATTCCTTTTGAGCGGCGTGAAACGTTTCAATGTTCTTTGCTGCTACTTGAATAGCTTGTTTCAATTCCTCAGAAACGCTTGCTACGGCCTCGTTGATTTCCACTTCAGTGACCAATAAATTGGTTAGTTCGGCTTTGTCAAACTGTGCGGTAAAACGCTTCAGTGCGGCGTCCCCTTCTTGGCGCACGGCATCAAATACCGATTTCACCAATTCGTCCAGATTCACTTTTTCCAGTTCAGGGCGCAGCAACGCTTCTTTTAATTGCGCTTCATTCGGATACTGTATCACTTTCATCAGACTACCATTTTTTCGATTGGAACAATAAGAATACCTTGCGCTCCCGCTTCACGAAGTTGGTCGATTACTTCCCAGAAACGATTTTCGTTGATGACCGAGTGCACGGACACCCACTCCTTGTCCGCTAAAGGCAAAATCGTGGGGCTTTTTACACCCGGGAGAATTTCGGTGATTTTATCCAAAGCCGCTACCGGGGCATTGAGTAAGACGTACTTATTCGTTTTTGCCGCTTGCACTGCGCGAATGCGGAATAACAACTGGTCGACCAAGCGCTGTTTTTCAGCCGACAGCGACTTATTGGCAATCAACACCGCTTCGGACCTGAGAATCACCTCCAACTCACGCAGACCGTTCATAAACAACGTATTTCCGGAGCTCACGATATCGCAAATCCCTTCAGCAAGACCGATGTTTGGGGCAATTTCTACCGAACCAGATATCGTGTGAATTTCGGCGTTAATTCCCTTTTTATCTAGGAACTTTTGTAGTGTATTTGGATACGAAGTAGCAATTTTTTTGCCGTTTAAATCCGACAGGCTTTTGATTTGACCACTTTTTGGCACAGCGATAGAAACCCTGCATTTCGAAAATCCTAGCGATTCGATGATTTGTACATCTTCGTCCGATTCTTCCAACAAATTACCACCTATAATTGCGATATCTGCCACACCATCCTGGACATACTGGGGAATATCTGAATTGCGGAGAAACAGCACTTCGAGCGGGAAATCTGCGCACGACACCTTCAATTGTCCGTTTCCGCTGTCAACGGAAATCCCACATTTCTTCAATAACTCGAGGCTTCCCTCTTGCAGCCGACCTGATTTTTGTACGGCAATGCTTAATCGTTCCATTTTTATTTTTTTAGTAGTACTTAGTCTTCGTTGGGGACAAAAAAACCCGCTTGGAAGACCAAGCGGGTTATACATATTTTACTTATCGTCAATACATACTCATCTCACCTGGCCGAAGTCAGTCACATGATGATGGTGATGTAGTGTATTCAAAATCATGTGACAAATATAGAAGAATTTATTTAATGATGCGATTTTATGATAAAAAACAACATCATCATTAAAAATTCAATTTCGAACAACTGTAAAAATGCATTTCATTTACTAACTTTACGACCTTTCTAAATATATCATTATGGCAAATTTTCATTACCAAGACCCTTATCCTGTAAAAGAAGATAAAACCGCATATCGAAAAATATCTTCGGATTATGTACGTATAGAAAATTATGGCAATAGAGAAGTACTTCATGTTGACCCAAAAGGATTGGAAGTATTGGCTCAAGAAGCTCTTTCAGATGTTTCATTCTACCTTCGTGCCTCACATTTAGAAAAATTACAGAATATTCTCCAAGACCCAGAAGCGACAGACAATGATCGTTTTGTGGCTTACAACTTATTACAAAATGCAACCGTAGCCGCAGAGGGTCAACTACCTTCATGTCAAGATACCGGAACTGCAATAGTAATGGCAAAAAAGGGAGAAGATGTATACACAGGAGTAAACGATGCCGAATTTTTATCAAAAGGAATATTCAACACATACCAAGAACGCAATTTACGCTATTCTCAGGTCGTTCCATTGAGTATGTTTGAGGAAAAAAATTCGGGTTCAAACCTACCTGCTCAAATTGATATCTATGCGAAAAAAGGAACTTCATACGAATTTCTATTTCTTGCTAAAGGAGGTGGTTCAGCAAACAAAACATTTCTGTACCAAAAAACAAAGTCATTATTAAACGAGGATTCATTAGCGGATTTTGTTCGAGATAAAATCAAAGACCTTGGTACTGCTGCTTGCCCTCCATACCATTTAGCATTGGTTATAGGAGGTACATCTGCTGAATCAAATTTAGCTGCTGTAAAAAAAGCTTCGGCTGGTTATTTTGATGAGCTCCCTACAGAAGGCAACATGGGGGGGCAAGCATTTCGTGATTTAGAATGGGAAAAACGCGTGCAACTAATTTGTCAGGAAAGTCAAATTGGTGCACAGTTTGGGGGTAAATACTTTACACACGATGTGCGCGTAATCCGTTTACCAAGGCATGCTGCCTCTTGCCCTGTAGGACTAGGAGTATCCTGTTCTGCTGACAGAAATATCAAAGCCAAGATCACAAAAGAAGGGTTGTTTGTAGAACAATTGGAAAAAAATCCTAGACGTTTCTTACCTGAAATGCCTCCACATTTAGAAGCGCCAGTTGAAATTGATTTGGATCGTCCAATGAGTGAAGTATTAGCTGAGTTATCAAAATATCCAATTAAAACTCGATTAAAATTAAACGGAACACTTATCGTTGCGCGAGACATTGCACACGCTAAAATCAAAGAATTATTGGATGCGGGAAAACCGATGCCCGATTATTTCAAAAACCACCCAATCTATTACGCAGGACCTGCTAAAACCCCAGAAGGCATGGCATCGGGAAGCTTTGGACCCACTACTGCTGGAAGAATGGACTCATACGTCGATTTGTTTCAAAGACATGGGGGAAGCATGATTATGTTAGCAAAAGGAAATCGTTCTAAAGATGTAACCAATGCTTGTCAAAAACATGGAGGTTTTTATTTAGGTTCCGTTGGTGGCCCTGCAGCAATTTTAGCAAAAGACAACATCACTTCTGTCGAAGTGGTCGATTTTGAGGAATTAGGCATGGAAGCTGTGCGAAAAATTACGATTAAGAATTTTCCAGCCTTTATAATTACAGATGATAAGGGGAATGATTTTTTTGAAAACCTATAATTGTAATTATTATTTTCATAAATAGCCTTGGACCTACAAATCTAAGGCTATTTTGAAAAATCAACTAAATAGTATCACCAATTACTTCCCAATAAGAATTGAATACGTTCATCAAGATTTTATCAAAATAAATTGTAATAACTCCTACAATTTTCAAACCCTTTCTGTAAAGCTTACGTTCTTCACAATGTAATCTTTATACCTAAATCAATATGAAATCGTCACGATTAACTCTTTCGATTCTATGTATCTGTACATTATTTTCAGAAATTTATGGACAATACAACTTAGAAGCCCTCGAAAAAACTAAACAACAAATAACATGTGGAACCTCGTCATTTCACAATCGTTTGTATGAACACAATGCTATTTTTAAGTCCAATATAGATCAACTCAATGAGAAAATAGTATTGCATTCAACCCTAAAGTCTACAAGAGGATTAGATGATTGCACAAAAAAATATACCATTCCTATTGTGTTTCACTTATTCTCCTCTCAAAACAACCTTATTACACAACTTCAAATTACGAGTCAACTCGATCGATTAAATCACGAATTTAATGGGAATTTACTGCCAACACCAATTCATTCGCCCAATTCATGTATCAGTTTTTGTTTCGCAAAATGGAAAAACGGTACACTTGGAGATACTCTTTCTCCGATTCTTAATGGCGAATACGGAATTGTACGATACACCCAACCTACTTTTAACCAAATCAATCAAGACAATTTCAACCAACTCAACGATCTAAATACACTAATTAACAACCAGTTTCCCAGTCAACGGTATTTAAATATTGTCATAGTAGATGAAATTACAAATTCACAAGGCACATCAGGAATAGGAGCGTTTAGTAGTTTAGGTATGGGGGCTCCTTTTGATGGAATATTGATTCGCGCAGATATACTAGGAGATGAAACAACAAGTAGCTATGATGGAGTTGCCTTAATAAATGGATACAATAAAGGGTATGCTCTCGTACATGAAATAGGTCACTACTTAGGTTTATATCATACGTTTGAACACAACGGGACATGTGAAACCAATCCAACAACACAAGGTGATAGATGTCCGGATACGGCTCCTATTCTTAACCCTACACTCAGTTGTAATGGAAGTCAGGCACCATGTTCTGGTACGGTTCAATTTGAGCTAGGTAATCACATGGATTATACAGAAGATCAATGTAAAACACATTTTACGATTAATCAAATAGAGCGCATGCATGGTGTACTGAATATTTACCGCCATCAACTTTGGCAAATGGAAAATTTAATCCTTACTGGTGTTGCTGATATCTATAATACTCAAACGTCATGTATTGAGCCAGCAATAGATGCCACTATTTCGATAAACAAGTCAACATTTTGTTCAGGAATTGATGTGATCAACATCACTTCTTTCCCTATTGAAGTGGCAACATATACATACACTATCTATGATCAAAATGGCATCATTGTAGTTACAGATTCACAATACAACAGCATTCCTATATTAACTGCAGGACCATTTAGTAATCCTGGAGACTATACTATTACGCTTGAAATAACTGACAGCACGTATGCAACTTCATACCAAACAAGTAATGTAACCTTTCATGTAAAAGATTGTATCGGAAGCGAATCTTCTTTTGTTAAAACACTTGTTAATGACTCTATCTATTCAGGTATGTCCATAACAGTAAGTCATGACGAAAATGCTTACCTAATAGCTGGAACAATAGTAAATCACAACGTTGACTCAACAGAAATATCTGAAAGTATTGTTGTACTAAAGCTCAACTTAATTGGTGATGTAATATGGCAAAAAACATACGAAAAACCAGGTTATCAGCGATGTACCAACATAGAAAAGGCATCAAACACTAGTTCAAATTACTTACTCACTGGTTACGAAAAAATAAACGGAAAACATCATGCCTTATATATGGTGATCAATGAACTTGGTGAAGTCATGCATACTTCTTCATTCATCGATCAATCTGGATTATCTTCTGTAGGTTTACAAGTTATACCTAACCAAGCTGGTAATGTCATGATGGTAGGCATCGTTTCAGATCAATATTATCTTGAACACGGTCAGTTAGAAGGCGTAAAAACCAGTATGTTCATCGCAGAACTTGAAGTCAACGGAAATGTGATTTGGCAAAAATATATTGACTCTGATTCACTTGATTTATCGAGCTTAGGAAAAGTTGATAACGATATTGCAGAAGGCATACTCGAAATCAATCATGGGCAAAATACGTACTATTACATCACTGGAAGATTAAACAATACTGTAAACTTATCTGTAAGTCAAAAAAACAATTCAATACTCCTTGATGAAGAAGGTAATGTAATATGGTTTAACACTCTAAATGGGCATACAAATGATGCCGATGTGGGGCAAGTTTACTTTTCGACCGATGCAATTTATCATGCTTCAACAAACGCTATATGGACGACCGTTAATAGCAGTTATTATCATGGGTTTAGTTTATTAGAAATTGATTTACAAAGCGGAAATTTAAAAAACCAGTTTGATTATGGAAATTTTGCTGAAATTTACGACAATATATTTGCTGATGTTATTTTACCACATCCCGATGGATCTCTAGTCGTATTTGGAAAAGTAAATAAAATAAATTCCTCCTTATCGCTTCCTTTTGCCTTGAAAATTAATCCAAACACAGGAATTGGAGAAGGAGGTGTAATTGAAACTACTAATCTGCAATTACAAGAAAGTAGGTTTACCAATCGTACCGAAATATACAATCAACAAAACAGTGTAAACGCCCCAAATGGAGGATACGCTACAGTAAATGTCGTTAAAAATGATTTCAATTCCTCAACGAACATTCAACTTATCACCTACGATAGCAATCTCGAAACAAATTGCTTAATATCATCTACCATTCCAACACAAAGTAACTTGACATATATCGAAAAACCAATCGCTTATCAGGTTCGATACGGTCAATTGTCAAATTTAACCTCATCACTTATCTCTCAAGAAATTGAAATGAGTTGTTACACGAGTTGTCTTAAGCTTCAGAGTCATATATTGAACTACTTCTCATGTAGTACTGAAGACAACGTCATACTAAACCCAACAAACAGTCTTGACGATCTTGTGTTTGAATGGTCTCCTCAACTCTATTTAGATGACCCCTATTCACCAACTCCCTCAGTAATCGGTTTACCATATGGAGAAAGTGTTATCTATACACTTACTGCATTTTGCAATGGTAATACTATTTTGTTTAAGGAAATATTCAGTGTCAACAACACACCAAATTCAATGGTTATTTCTCACAATCAACCTAATGTTTCTAACGTTTTTCACACCAATCAAAATCCACTAATATTCAGCACAAATTCTACATCCGACGTAGAATGGAAAATCAACAATCAAGTTTACAACTCAGCTAATAACACACTATTTTTCAATTCATTACATTGGGGAACTGGGATACATACCATTACAGCCAGTTCCTTAAATGGGTGTCAAACAATTCAAATACAACTAACTGAATCTAATTTTATTGAACTCACCAGTCAAGATTGTCATACTATTTCAGCCAAAGCACTTGGTCATTTCACAGGTGAAATCACATGGGATTTTGGGGACGGCACAATTTATAATTCAGGAAATAGTACATCTGTTAATCATACTTACACTCCGAATGCAAATTCTCCCACAACTTCATATACATTATCTCTTTATGAAGACGGTATACTCATTGGGACAAAAAATGTATCCATGTACAATACCTATTATGGTCTTAACATACCCACACAACTTGATGTGATTCAAGGAGCAAATATTACACTCCCAATCATTAACAGCGCATCTGATGTGTGGACGGACATAAACACTCAATTTATTTTTTTCCCAGGAGCCTCATTTTCCCCATCACAATCCACTACACTAGAACTTGAAACGATTGATACTTATGGCTGCCCGTATAACCACTCAATGCAAATTAACATCATCACAAATTTCAATCCGAATGACACTCTAAATTGCACTAACAACATTGAAATCGCAAGTATAAACACCGTAAACTACTGCTCTTCAAACGGGGCAGAACTTAGCATACCTGCTGGAAACTATTTCATTGAATGGTTATATGAAGACTTCAATGGTGACTTAATTCCTTTCTCAAACTTACACCAAGTTTTAGTTTCAACCAATTATCCAACAGCAAATACTGGTTATTTTACGGTAAAGACAACAGATGCAGTTACTCCATTTTGTTCAGCTATTGCACATATATTCATTGATGTGCAAGATATCGAGCCTACCGCACATTTTGAAATAAATTCCATGTGCCAAGCCCTGAAAGTAGAAGCTAACTTCAACTGTTTAGCTACCTATCGATGGGATATGGGTAATGGTGATATATTCATCGGAACGGGTTACGGAAATGAACAACTGAATTATCCATCAACAATTCCAGGATTTATTTCGGGTTCATTAGCCTCATTTACATACACCTACCCCCCAGTTCAACAAGAAACAACATATACTATCACACTTACTCTAAATGGAACAATTAGCTACTCATCTCAAATAACTATTCAACCATCAGCTATACACCTAGGTAATGACATGACCATACAATCAGGTGAAACGGTTTCACTAAATTACCCTGGAAATGGTCAATTCTACTGGTCAGATGGTACAAACATTCTAAATCAACACACACAAACTATTCAAGTTAGTCCTACTTCAACTACCACCTACACACTGATTGAGTATAATGTTGACCTGATGAATAACACATTTTGTGTCGAAATAGGACAGGTAACGGTATCAGTTGACAGTACAATACAGTGTCATATGGAGACAAGTTATATGATTGACTCAGTAAATTGCAAAGCACTAAATACAACTAGTGTTAGTAATCATCCTTATGACAATCAAGGTTATTGGGTGCTCACAAGTATTACCAACGATACTGTATATGGATCATCTGACTCATATTCAGACTTTGATTTACACGGATTTCAAAATGGGACATATCTTTTGTGTCTTCGAACTAGAGTTTCAAAAAACGACAGTATTCCTCCCTTATGTTTTGATTTCTTTTGCGATACGATTCAACTCAATTGTCAGAATATCAATGAGAATGATGCAGCAATCTGTTTAACAATAGGTGACACGCTATTTTCAAACATAACAAATAACTATATTATTCCTAACACAACAGAAAATGGTCGACCAGTATATTACATCAACTTCAATACAAATACACCACAAGCCAAAATAAGATGGAATCAAGTATTAATAAGGTGGGAAATAATTATACTGTCAAACAATACGTCTGTAGGTTTCCTTTCGCTTGGAGATATCCCATACCCCATAGGGAATCAAACCGATTGGATCATGTTAAATGGAATAAATTATGCCATACAAACACTGAACGAAAACTGTGCAGAACCTATTTGCTTTGAAGGATTAGATTTAAACTCTGGCAACATATATCGACACACATTGGACCCCACATTTGTTGAAAACGGGAAAATAGGATACTATTTATCCTTAAATGGAAGTAACCCAGATTTAAAAATAAGTTGGAATAGTTCTACGAACAGATGGGAGGCTGTTTCATATTCAACGGGAGTAATGGTTGCCTATCTAAATTCATCGAATCTTGAATATCCCGTTGGAATTCATACAGAGTGGATAATGACACATGGGTTTGACTACGAACTGACAACAACACTCGGCTACTGCCTCACTCCAATTTGTTTTACAGGTACAGATACCCTTTCGAACACAATCCATACCGAAAATATTATTTCCACATTTATTGAAAATGGAAAACCTGGTTATCACATCCACGATAATCAAAGCAATATTGTAGCAAAAATAATATGGAGTAATACCTCAAGTCGTTGGGAAATTAACAGTCCAAATAACAGTATAACAATCGGATATTTGAACTCAACAAATGTGTCACAGCCTATTGGAGAACAGTCTGATTGGATTATCCTAAACGGCTTCCCATATCAAGTTACAACATCAGAAACTCCATGTCCTTGCTCTATCGAAGCCAGTTTTGATTTGATAAAAAATGATTGTGAAATCAATTTAATAAACTCAAGTAACTTAACAGATGTCAATTCAGTAGAATATCATTGGTCAATTACTGATATTAATGGAAACGAAAGCTATTCTAACGCATTGTCAAGCAGCAATACATTCAACACTTCTATAGTACTTGATAGTTTAAATTTACCAAATGCGTATAAAGTATGTTTAGTAGTGATTGGCAATGGAAAAGAATGTAGATCTGGTGCTTGTAAAACATTCAAATCACTACCTTGTAGCAATTCTCCTTGCCAACAACCTCCATGTTTTGACTTAGGTGTGATTAATCTGTTTCCAAACCCAGCAAATCAAGCTATAAACCTCACTGGTATTTCACAAGCAAAAGTGATTGAATTAATTGACGCACTTGGAAAAGTTAACCTGATTAAAAAAATTGAGAAATCAGTAAATGATTGTATAATTGATGTTAGTACATTAAGTCCAGGCATCTATTTTGTGAAAATTTCACTTCAAAATGATGCTACTGAAATAATCAAATTGATTATACGCTAATCTACATACTCCGATATCATAGGTTTGATATCGGAGTATGTTAACTTTTTTAAGTGAATTTATAGAGTATGGATTAATGGTGAAAATTTTTCGCAAAATCCTTGGCAAAATAAGTCAAAATCCCATCTGCTCCGGCCCTTCTAATACTCAATAACATTTCTGTCATCACACGATCATAATCCAACCAACCTTTTTCAGCTGCTGCATAAACCATCGCACACTCTCCCGATACATTATAAGCTGTAATGGGTAGGGTAAAATTCTCTTTTAACAAATGGATGATATCCAAATAACAAAGCGCAGGTTTAACCATCAGCATATCTGCACCTTCAGCAGCATCTAATTCTGCTTCTCGAAGTGCCTCGTATTTATTTGCAGGATCCATCTGATAGGTTTTTTTATCACCTGACTTGGGTGCTGAATCCAACGCATCTCGAAAAGGATTATAAAACGCACTGGCGTATTTAGCGGTATAACTCATAATGCTCACATCGGTATAGCCTGCCACATCCAGTTCATCACGAATAAACTCAACTCTACCATCCATCATATCAGAAGGCCCAATAATGTCTACACCTGCTTGTGCTTGAGCTACGGCCATTCTTCCTAAAATGGGAAGTGTTTCATCATTTAATATCTGTCCATTTTGAACCAAACCATCATGTCCATCACTACTGTATGGATCCATCGCTACATCACTCATCAACGCAACTTCGGGAAAACGTTCTTTAACTGCGCGAATGGCATGCAAATAAAAATTATCCTCAGCGTAACTGTATGACGCAACGGTATCTTTTAAATTATCGTTCACAGCAGGAAAAAGATCAAATTTGGTAATCCCAAGTTTAATACATTGCTCTATTTCAGGCAATAACAAATCTAAACTCCATCTAAAATTTCCTGGTAATGATTTAACTTCACTTTTAATCGCTTTACCATCTACCAAAAACAAGGGATAAATAAGGTGTGCTGGGGCTAAATGAGTTTCAGCCATCATATCGCGAATAGCTGACATTTTTCGATTTCTTCTAGGTCTGGAAAGCATAAACTATAATTTTTCTCAAAGTTAACAATTCTATAGTTGAAATCTAAAATTCGTTGATGAACAATGCCAATAATAACACTAATTAAAGTTTTTCGAAGATAAACAATCAAAATAAAAAAATATTTGGCGGTAAAAAAAGTCCAACTTGGCAAAGTTTTTCTATTTTAGCTGAATAATTGATAAAAGAATAAGAAACCATGAAGTCATATTCAAAACTATTGCTTTTCGGAGCAATATCAGGGGTTGTATTTGTTAGTTCATGTGGAGACTCTCCAGATTTAGATGAAAATGCACAAGAATTGAGAACGCATGAGGTTGATTCAACTAGCGCTTTAAATGCTGAATTCGAAGGTAAAATTTTCTCAATTCCATCGCCTATACAAACCGCTATACTATTAAAACAAGCAAGCGGTTCTTTTAATGCTGATTTAATCAATCCAGCTGACAATGCAGGTAATTATGCCACAACATATAGCCGTGCATTAAACTTAGGTGTTTATGGTGCTGACTTGGGATACGCATCTTTGTTTGGTCAACAAAAAGAAAGTTTAGCGTACCTGAAAGCACTTCAAAGTCTAGCTGATGGGCTTTCTATCTCCGGTGCATTTGACAAAGAATTTGTAGAGCGTTTTGAACGCAATATGAGCAAAGAAGATTCTGTATTGATTATTGTTCAAGATGCATATCGTACAGGTGATAACTTTTTGAAAACAAACAAACAAAAAGATGTATCTTCTTTAATTCTTGCTGGTGGATGGATCGAATCGATGTATTTTGCTTGTAAATTAAATCAACAAAAATCAAATGCTCAAATCATCGAAAGAATCGGTGAGCAAAAGCAGAGTTTAGAGACATTACTCTCTATCCTATCCATGTACAACACACAAGGAATGAATGATGAATTGTTAGCCGATTTAACTTCAATTAACGAATTATTTAAGGCGGTTGAATTCACTTACACTTATCAAGAACCAAAGACTGATGCAAAAAATCGCATAACTGTGCTTAATCATGTTTCTTCGGTTAAGATGTCAGATGAATTAATCAATTCGATTACCGAAGAAGTTGTCGCATTAAGGAATAAAATTGTTAACTAATTTATTAAGTTTGATAACCGCTGGTATCCCTTTGAATTCATCATGTTTAGAATGTAAGGTTCATACCAGTTAACAAATTAAATCGCTTTTATATGAAGAAGGTAATATTATTAACCGTTACTGTTTTAACCACTTGTTTCTTTCAAATTACTGCACAAGAATGTGATAGTATTGTCAAATTGTGTGAAAAGCAATTACGAACAGACACAAATGGTTCTTTATTCGTTTCTGATGGTCAGGTGTATCAAGCTTTCATTAACGATGAAATTGCAGAGTTTCAAACCACTTTTTTTGGAGGAACAACTTATCGTATAGTAGCATCTGCTGGATCTGCCGATAATTATGTTATTTTTAACGTATTCGACCCAGAAGGACGAGTTTTGTTCTCAAACAGAGACCACAAAAATGCACCTTATTGGGATTTTAAGGTTAAAAGTACGATTCCTGTGAAAATCGAAACGCAATTGGATATGGATAAAAAAGTATCTGGTTGTGCGATTATGCTTATTGGGTTTAAGAAATAATCAAATCATTACAGGAATATGAGCGAGCGTATACTTAAAGCTTTGATGCAACTTTTTGCCATCATTGCGAAAGTAGACATCGAAGATTCCGGTGAATTTAATCCTAAAAAAAATACAAAGGAGCGCTCCTTAGTAGAATTATTTCTAAGACAAGAACTCAACCCGGAGCAAGTTAAAGCTTACCTAAACATCTTTGATGAATACATCGTGCTGCATCACAGTTCGAAAAAAAGAAAAGATGGTAATCAAAAACGTACTTCTGTAAATTCAGTTAAGGTACTACGTATTTGCGCACAAATCAACAGTGAATTGACGCAAAAGCAACGTATTATTGTACTTGTTCGTATATTGGAATATATATTTGTTAAAAAGAATCCTACTGATCAAGAAATCGAATTTGCAAAAACGGTAGCGGACAGTTTCAATATTGATGAACTTGAATTTGAAAGTATCCTTGGTTTTATTCACGCAGATAAAAACAACTTCAATACTGCTGATGCGAATTTATTATTAATCAGTGAGGCTCAACCTGAACAAGAAGTAAAACACTTACAATGTGAAGGTATTGAAGGCGAAATTTGGGTACTCCGAATTAATTCTGTCAATTTTCATTTCTTCAAATACTTCGGGAAAGATGAAATTTACCTAAATGGTCAGTTAATTGTAAATGAACGACATCATATTCTTACACAAGGTTCTAGTATTCGCTCAAGTAGAATGCAAACTGTGTATTATAGCGATATATTAAACCTTTACCTTGCTGATGAAAACAGAGATCACTTCTATTTTAATTCGAATCATGTTCTCTACAAGTTTGGAAAACACAACTTTGGAATACGCGATTTAAGTTTTGAAGAGGAAAATGGGCGTCTAATTGGTATCATGGGTGCTTCAGGGGCGGGAAAATCGACACTCCTGAATATACTTAATGGAAATATTACGCCTACGGAAGGTTCCATTACAATAAATGGCATCGACATCCACCGGGAAAAAGAAAAAATCCAGGGAGTGATTGGGTACGTTTCTCAAGACGATCTATTAATCGAAGAACTTACCGTTTTCCAAAATCTCTATTTTAACGCTCAATTGTGTTTTGGCGAACTGGGGAATAGAGCTATTGCTCGTAAAGTCGTTTCCCTACTCACCGTTTTAGGCTTGTATGAAGCTAAAGATTTGAAAGTTGGAAGTCCACTTGAAAAAACAATCTCTGGAGGACAACGCAAGAGGTTAAACATAGCCCTTGAGCTTATTCGAGAACCTGCTGTATTGTTTGTTGACGAACCTACTTCAGGGCTTTCTTCGAGAGATTCTGAAAATATCATGGATTTACTCAAAGAGCTTACGCTCAAGGGTAAATTAGTGTTTGTGGTTATTCATCAACCTTCTTCGGATATTTTCAAAATGTTTGATAGTTTACTGATTTTGGATCATGGGGGCTATCCTATTTACAATGGGAATCCCGTTGATGCAGTTATCTACTTCAAAGAGGCGATAAATCATGTCAATAGTCAAGAAAGTGAGTGTAGACTTTGTGGAAATGTAAATCCAGAGCAAATATTCAACATTATTGAATCTAAGATTGTAGATGAATATGGAATTCAGACTATACACCGAAAAATACCCGCGGAAGAATGGAATAAATTATTTAATGAAAAAAAACAACAAATTACGTCAGAAACATTGAGTAATCACATGCTCGATTTACCGAAAAGTAAATTCTCTATTCCTACTAAAATACAACAATTTAGCGTTTTTTTCAAACGAGATATTTTATCCAAACTTACCAATAGACAATATATTCTCATCAATTTGTTAGAAGCGCCACTTTTGGCAGCTATACTTTCGTTTTTTGTAAAATATTTTGCTAGTGACTCCTACAGTTTTGAACAAAACAACAACATTCCTCAATACATTTTTATTGCAGTTGTTGTCGCGTTATTTATTGGACTGACTGTTGCCGCAGAAGAAATTATTAAAGACAGAAAAATTAAGAAAAGAGAAGCGTTTTTAAACCTTTCCAAGGGGAGTTACCTCCTCTCTAAAATAGCAATATTATTTGCAATCTCTGCTATTCAAGCTTTATTATTTGTCTGTGTTGGCAACAGTATTCTAGAGATAAAAGGAATGTGGTTCGAATATTGGCTTGTCTTTTTCTCATTAGCTTGCTTTGCGAATATAACAGGACTCAATATCTCCTCAAGTTTTAATTCAGCAAAAGTAATCTACATCCTCATTCCACTTGTCATCATACCCCAGCTTCTATTTAGTGGTGTAATTGTTAAATTCGACAAACTTCACCCTATTTTTGGAAAACAAGGAGGCGTTCCATGGGTTGGGAATTTAATGGCTTCCCGATGGGCATACGAAGCACTTGCTGTAATTCAATTTAAAGAAAATAAATTTCAAGTACTTTCTTACGATCTCGAAAAACAAAAAAGTTTACATGAATGGAAACGAGATTTTTGGATTCCTGAAATTCTAATCACAACCGATCGAATCATTCATCAAACATCACATTCAGTTGAAAACGATATCATGCTATTGAAAAATGAATTGAGCATTGAGTTTTCAAACTGGTCAGATATCAATCAGGAAGAACTCATCCAACAATTATCTTCATCAGATATAGGCAAAGTAACAGTAGCTTTGCAAGAAGTGAAAAATGATATTGAGATTATTCGTAAATATCATAACAATGCCTTAGCTGAGACAAATCGAAAATTAGATAACCTTGTTCAAAGTATGGACGTTACAACATACAGGGAACTTAAAAAAAATTATTTTAACAAAGCGCTTTTTGACCAAGTTACTAACCGAACTGAAATAGAAAAACTGGTTATCGAAAATAATCGTATCATTCAAAAAAGAGATCCTATTTTCATGTCTTCAAAAGCACCGTTATTTTCTGCTCATTTCTTTGCGCCTGAAAAAGCAATATTTGGAAAAAAGGTATCCACATTCTATATCAACATTGCTGTATTGTGGGTCATGACCTTACTTTTGTCCATCACCTTATACTTTGATGTACTGAAACACCTCATTGAAACAGGCAATCGACTACGGTTACGATTTATCTCACCAAAAAACAACTAACATACGTGTGAAAAAAGTACTTTTACAACCAAAATTGAATGAACACACACATGGATAACAGAAAGCATATTGAAGTTTGTTTTTCTCCTTTTCTTTTTCCTTTACATAAAGAAGAATATGATATTGTTGTTGTAATTGATGTATTGCGGGCAACATCAGCAATTTGCGCAGCATTTGACAACGGAGTTAAAGCAGTGATTCCAGTAGCAACAATAGAAGAAGCTAAAGCGTATCAAGACAAAGGTTATTTAGTAGGAGCAGAACGAGGAGGACAAATTGTAGAAGGATTCGATTTTGGAAACTCTCCATATAGCTATATGACAGAGGAAATCAAGGGTCAAGAAGTTGTGCTTTCAACTACGAATGGAACACGTGCAATTGACTTGGCTAAAGATGCTGAAATTGTAGTTATTGGATCATTACTCAATCTAGATGCACTTTGCAAATGGTTGGAAAAACAAGATAAACATATACTTTGTTTGTGTTCGGGTTGGCAAAATAAATTCAACTTGGAAGACACTATTTGCGCAGGAGCCATCACAGAATACCTAATCAACACGGGCAATTTTAAATCAGACGAAGATTCTTCCATCGCAGCAAAATATTTATACCTTTCTGCAAAAGATAATTACCTGGGCTATTTGAAATCTAGTTCTCACAGAAGACGATTGAAAAACCTCAATCTAAATGAAGATATTAAATACTGCCTCACACCAAATCAATCAACCGCTATACCTGTATTAAAAAATGGAAAATTGGTCAACGTTCAGACAAGTTAACGTCTTACTAATCGTTAGCTTTAGCGCATTGTTACTACTTGCTTTTACTAACAAAAAACCGGTGTATTCATCTGCCAAATGGGGTTTTTATGGTCATAAACGGATTAACCGCATGGCTGTATTCACTTTACCACCTGAATTAATTGGTTTTTACAAAGAGCATATTGAATACATCACCGAACATGCTGTTGATCCTGACAAACGAAGGTATGCAGTGGATGGTGAAGCCCCAAAGCACTATATCGATATTGATCATTATGCACACGAACATGAAAATCCGTTTGATGTGGTTCCGAAGCGTTGGAAAGATGCTGCCTTAAAATTTTCTGAAGACACATTAATGAGCTACGGCATCGTCCCATGGCACATCGAAGTTATGGTCAATAAACTTACTAAAGCTTTTGAAAGTAAAGATGTTGATTTAATCCTAAAATACTCCGCCGATTTGGGGCATTACATCGGCGATGCACACGTACCACTTCACACCACAAAAAACTATAACGGTCAACTAACCAATCAATATGGTATTCATGGGTTATGGGAATCTCGTTTACCTGAATTATTTGCAGCAAATTATGATTATTTTGTCGGGAAAGCTCGTTATTATAATGATGTAAATGAATTTGCATGGAACGCAGTATTTCATTCTCACATGGCAGTTGACTCTGTATTAAATCTTGAGAAAATTCTTAGCCGCGAATTTTCTACCGATGCTAAGTACAGTTTTGAAACCAGAGGTGCGACAACTGTAAAATCGTATTCGAAAGATTTTTCTACTGCATACCATAACCAATTAAACGGGATGGTTGAGCGAAGATTTCGAGAAGCAATTATCGGAGTTGGTTCGATGTGGTATACAGCATGGGTTAATGCTGGTCAACCTAACATGTATGAATTAATGTACGTAAAACCTTCTGATGAATTATTGAAATCACAAGAACAACTAGATCAAGACGTACATTCGGGAAAAGCGAAAGGTCGAGTGTGTGACCACTAACTAAAACGTGTATTTGAGCGAATTTCTTGCGGTAAAAAAAGTACGCTGAAATCCTTCTGGAGGATGTGTGTCATAAAAAATCGCAAATGATATTCTAAATAACAAGCGTTTTGTTATCGGTAATTCATAACTTGCTTGAGATGATACCCTAAAATCTGTTAACCGTCCTATATCAGGTTGAACATAGAGTACAATATCAAATTTTGAATTATTTTTAAATGGAACACCAAATGAAATCATTGAATTCAATCGGTGATGGCGGTTAACAATTCCCCCCAATTCTTCTTCGTACTCTGGCATATAGTGTACCCCTGTAAAAAGTTGTATCGAATCTTTTTCAGTTTCAAAAATCTTGAACATCATTCCCAACCCCATCAAATAACGTGCACGTATTCGTGTATTATGATTATACTGACCTTGTACAAACCCTTCCGCAATATAATTTTCTTTGATTTTATAACCATACCTAAAGTGTTGAAAACCATCATTCACAGGTTTTGTTTTATTGACTACTGTCAAATTTAACCCATTCACAGAAAGTACAGTATGATTGTTCTTTGTATATTGAATTTGAGATGCATTCGCCGTATTGAAAATAAAATTTACAGCTTGTGTAAAATTCAATCCTACATCGACATTTCCTGAAAACCCCTCTTTTCGTTGATTAAATCGTGTATTCTCAATATGTACAATCGATTGAGCATTCGAATAATGAATCCCTAAAAAAAATAGGAACAAAATACTATTTGAAATTCTCAAGCTCTGAATCATAATTTTACAAAATTATAAATTAGAAGATACCAGCCTGTTTAAAACTCAAAAAGATTATATTTCACGCTGTTAAATTTATAACATTTACCTCTTAATATGTTACATAGGTAAAATTCACCACTCACCAAGCAGCTTATTTGTAATGACTTACGCTCTTGTGTAAGTAGCTTTTATACTTTTTGTTTTTAATATCACTTTATAATCAAGTATATTTGGAAATTCTATTCTAATGAAAATCACAATAAATACAAATTACAAGTCAATGATAAAACAATTTATTTTCGTTTTTTTAGCTGTATTAGTTACTTCGCTAATTAATGGCCAAGAAAAAATAGAGAAAAACGGTGTCACTATTAATTCTTCTCAAATCAGATGTACTTCTTTACAAAATGGTACAGATAACATGTACATCAGTTTAAAAGTTCACAATTCGAATAACTACCCTGTATCCATTCAGTTTGATAAAAAAATGTGGTACGATGGTGCGTGTGTCAACTGCGAATCAAATTCGGATGAATATAAAGTGACACTAACACTAGCAGCAAATCAAACAATCGAAGGATTTTGTGATAAAAAGGACTATCAATTACTCATTTTTCACTCCATGCCGAGCGGTTTAACTACTACTAAATTAACCGATTTTAAAATTGAAAATCTATTGGTAACACCAATGAAATAGTAGAAAATTATGTGGCGTATTTATTTTGTTAGCTTAGCTTTTATAACTTCATGTCAATTTGCATTTGCGCAACCATGTGAACTTACCACTATTGCTTCACCTCAAACCATAACGTGTGGTTCGTCCACAGAATTATCTGCGTTTGGTTATGGCGCAGGTAATATTGCTTTTGAAGAAGATTTTAACTCAGGCGCACCTGTTGGGTGGGAATTTACCCAAGCAGTTACTATTGCCAATAACACCTGTGGTGTACCTTCTCCTGATGGAACGCCTTTCATGTGGATGGGTGATGCATCTGTGAATCCTCGTAGTATGGAAACAGTAGGCTTTGACCTTACGCTTGGTGGTGTAATTTGTTTTGAAATGCGCTATGCTGTTCAGGGGCAAGCTTCACCTTGTGAAGGGCCTGATCTTGCTAACGAAGGTGTTTACGTACAATATTCAACAGATAACGGTGCGACTTGGAACACCATTCAATATTGGAATCCAAATGGAGGATATGACCCTCAATTAACAAACTGGAATCAATACTGTGTGACTATTCCTCCTGGAGCTCAAACTGGAAATACCAAAATTCGTTGGTATCAAGATGATGTATCAGGAGCAGTTTATGACCACTGGGGCATTGACAATGTACTCATTACACTTAACGATCCTAATTTTGAAATTTCTTGGCAACACGATGGATACTCATACGGAATGGGACAAGGTGGTGGGGTGAACCCAAATGCCGTTTCGCCTACTGAAACAACATCATATACTGCCATCATTACAGATGGAGTAGAGACCTGTACAAGTACCATTGAAATTATTGTTCTAGATCCAGTGATGGTTGTAGATGCAGGCGAAAATGTGTCTGTTTGCCCTGGAGATTGTATTGAATTGGATGGTGAAGCAAAAGTTATTGTTAGCCCAGCTAAGCAACCTACGTACTGTGATAACACTGTGGAATTTATTGCAGGAACACCAAACATCCCCCCAATTCCAATTATTAATCCTACAGGTTCTATTGGTACAATAAACGTAGATTTAGATATTAACATCACTGATTTAAACATGACTAATGTATTGAATGGATCCATTACAGAAGTATGTATCAATGGATTTACTTTATTCAATGGCTCTTCTTTAGCTGATTTAACAGTTGAACTAAGTTGTCCTGATGGCACGACTATAGTCTTGGTTCCTCAAAACACCGTAACTGGACAAACCTATTTAAATACTTGTTTTGTACCCGCAAACCCTGCTATAAGCTCAGGTTCTTCACCTTATTCTGGCACATTTAATCCGCAAGATTCATTTGATGATTTGGTAGGATGTTCTGCAAATGGTACATGGACATTATCCATCAGTGGTACACATACCGAAACTTTTCCACCTACTGGAACCTTAAGTGGTTGGTGTATTTCATTCGACGACCCTGAAATAAGCTATGAAGCCGATTTTACATGGTCTCCAACTATAGACATGACAAACGAAACGGCTTTAAATCCAACGGTTTGTCCAAATGTGGAAACAACATACACACTCGAAGCTACTGATGCAAACGGTTGTATTACTGTTTCAGATCAAGTTACTGTTGAAATGGAAGTATGTTGTGATTTGAGAATTACAAATATCGATGTAACTCCAGCTTCATGTAATGCCGATGATGGCTCAATCACCATTGATGTAACAGGAGAAATCACTGGATTAGTATTCAGTATTGATGGTGGAATGACTTTCCAATCGTCTAATTTCTTTGACAATTTACCAGCAGGAAATTATGATATTGTTGTTACAGATGATAATGATTGTGATGTATTTAATAATGTTACAGTTGGACAAAATAATCCTCCTGTGATTGATAATATCAATAGTAACAACCCAACCTGCGGAAATCCAGATGGAAGTATCACAATTACCGCATCTAACGGAACTCCAGGGTATGAATACAGTATTGATGGAGTAACTTTCCAATCATCCAATACATTCAATAACCTAAGTGGCGGGAGTTATACTGTTGTTGTCCAAGATATCAACGGATGTGAGGTTAGTCAAATTGTAACGCTAACCAATCAAAATGGTCCAACTATTGATAATGTTTCAACAAGTAATCCCTCGTGTGGTGTTAATGACGGTGAAATAAGTATAACAGTTAGTGGTGGCACACCATCCTATACCTACAGCATTGATGGCGTTAATTACCAAGTTTCCAATCAATTTACTAATTTAGGCGCCGGTAATTATACGATTTCTGTTTTAGACAACAATGGTTGCCCCGCATCCAATAATGTTTCACTTCAAAATTCAACAGCACCAACCATTGATAACTTAACGATTACTGATGCAAGTTGTGGTTCAGATGATGGAGAAATTGAAATTACTGCTTCGGGTGGAAATGGTCTATTAAATTATAGCATCGACAATGGGACAACTAATCAAACATCCAACACATTTAACAGCCTTGCTGCTGGAACTTATCCTATTGCTGTAACTGATGAAGATGGATGTAGTGCATTTTTAAGTGTCGATGTACTTTCAGAAGAAGCTCCAGAAATCACAAGCTTAGATATTGTAAACCCTGATTGTGATTCTCCTTTTGGCAGTATTTCGGTTAATGTTACTGGAGGTAATGCACCATACACATTTGGATTAAATGATGGTACTGATGATGTTATTCAACCTGGAAATCCTTTGTTTAATAATTTACCAACTGGAAATTATGTAGTTGTCGTAGTTGATGCAAATGGTTGTTTTGATAGTGAATCAGCTTCGATTGTGAATGCTTCACCCATACAAATAGCTGCAGTAACCTCCCCAATCTCATGCTATAATGCGTGTGATGGTATAGCTGCTGTAACTGTAATTGGAGGTCAAGGAATTATTACTTACGAATGGTCAAATGGCAACACTACTAGCTCAATTGTAGATGTATGTGAAGGAACATATACAGTTAGTGTAACTGATGAAGATGGTTGTCGTGTTGACACCACAATTGTTTTTGTAAACCCTCCTTCTTTAGATTTTGAGGTTACGAGTCAAGCAGAAACATGCTTTCAGTCTTGTGATGGGACATTATCCATTGATGCTCAAAATGGATTTCTATTTAGTATTGACAATGGTTTGACATTCTCCACAGTTACAAACTATGATTCTCTATGCCCGGGGAATTATACCGTATGGGTAATTGACCAAAATGATTGTGCAATTACAGAAACGGTTATTATTCCTTCTGGAACTATCGTTCAGGCAAATTTCATTGTGACACCAGGAATTACAACTATCCTAAATACTTCATTTTCAACAACAAATTACAGCACAAATGCCACTTCATACAACTGGACATTTGATTCATTTTACTCCAGCAATGAATATGAACCTGAAATCAAATTTGGTGAAGATGAAATTGAACCAGGTAACTACTTGCTATGTTTGGAAGCGATTAATGAAAATGGCTGTAGCAATAGAACCTGTCAAGTGGTTACAATTCAAGATGACATTTTGATTTACATCCCGAATACATTTACTCCTGATGGAAATAAATTTAACGATGAATTTTTCCCCGTAATTAGTACCTCTACTGAATTATTGGATTTTGAGTTTTTAATTTTCAATAGATGGGGGGAAATTATTTTCGAATCAAGACACCCCAAAGCAGGTTGGGATGGTACTTATGGTGGAAATGTTGCGCCCGATGGATTATACACATGGAAGCTTCGTGTCACTTGGAATAATGAAAATAAAAGTGATGACAAAATCCTTTACGGACACGTTAACTTATTACGTTAAGTGATTTAAATACTCATAATTTTCATCGTCAAAAATCGCACTAAACACCGAGGCGTGAAACGTAAGCTAAAAACTAATAATTTGAAAGGGAGACCATGAATAACAACTGGCCTTCCTTTCATCATAGCTTTAAACCCATATAACGCAACTTGCTTTGAAGAAGGTAATCTTCGACCTTTTATCATCTTACTTTCACCCATGCCTGAATAATCCATAAAACCACTTTCTGTAGGACCAGGGCAAAACGCTGTTACGGTAACACCACTCGCTTTCAATTCTTCAGATATAGCTTCTGAAAAACTTAACACATAAGCTTTTGTGGCAAAATATACACTCATCATTGGCCCAGGTTGAAATGCGGCAACAGATGAAATATTCAGAATTTTACCTTTTCGTTCAATCAAATCAGGTAAAATGGCATGTGTCAATTTCGTTAACACCACCACATTAAGTTGAATCATATTTTGTTGCAGATCAATATCACTTTCTGAAAATTTTCCAAAATTCCCAAATCCCGCATTATTGATTAAAAAATCAATTTTCAGCTTGTGTTCCTTAATGTATTGGCAAATTTCTTCAATGGCATTTTCAATCGTTAAATCGAAAGGGAATACATATACTTTTGACGTATATCTTGATTCAATATCTTGTTTTATTTCTGCTAATTTAGCTGTACTGCGAGCAATCAACAAAACATCGTGACCATGTGCTGCATGTAAATAGGTTAATTCTCTTCCTATTCCACTTGAAGCACCAGTAATAAGTGCAGTTTTAGACATAAGTAATTTAATTCGTTAAGCGATAAATTTTAAAATGAGCATCTTCAAACAAGATCTTACCTTCAAACACTAAATCAACTTGATTTGTTTTATCAATAATCATATAATTAGCCCCTAACTGAGATAAGGAATCTATTGCACCATGTTTTGCTAATTGTTCGTTATCTAATGACCATCCCTTTCTATTCAAAAAATAAATTGACTGGGGAGAAAGCCCTCCATTGATAATTATGGTAGAATTTTTAGGTATATACCTATCCGCAATAGTTTCACTCTTTAACTTATAGGTCGATGCTTCCTTGATAAAAAAATCATGTTGTTGATTTGCAATTGACTCGATAACAATTACACTCAACACCACACTAGCCCATTTCGTATTTAATTGCGAAGTAAAATGAGCTGCAATAAGTGAAAGTACAGGCACCAAAGGAATGATATAATAACTGTGCGTCGGGAACACAGCGCCAGTTTTAAAAATGAATAATGTAAAAACAATACATACCAACAAAAGAGCTAATTTCAACCATTTATTGGCAAATAGAATCACATACAGCAATCCTACTATACATACACCAAAAGCGAAAAATGAAAAGAAGGCACTGAAATAAAATTTCTCGAATAAATCAGGTAAATGCTGGCTCACTTCCACAAACCCCTCTCTTAGTGACTTGGGGAAATACAGCTCAAATTTGTGCTTCGCTATTAAGTTTGGCACCCAATAAAAATACCATCCACTCACAATGAATAATGAACCAAACGCTGTGGCATAAAGCAACATGATTCGTTTCATAGTGAATATGCGCATAAAAGGTAATATCGGTAAAAACGCAAGTAAACTGACCGCTGGAATTTTACTAAGCACACCTAATGTCACACACGAAAAAGCCACGAACAAATGAAGATATCGTCCATCTTTCAAGTAGCAATAGCCATAATAAAGACCAATCATTACTAGCGAAACACTAAAGGTATCTGGCATTATTTTTCTCGAAAATGAAAACCAAATTGACACTAAAAGTAACAATGTAGCATGAAAAGCTAGTTTATGAGAACAGATAACCTTAACCAATCTGTAGAAAAAATATATCCCTATTGATGAAACGAATAAGTTAATCAATCTCCCATACCAATGTTCAAAGCCAAATGGCAAGGACACTAAATAAATCAGCCAATTAAAAAATGGAAATTCACTACCTATAACTCCCGAACGTTCTCCCCCCATATCAATCATTGGGTAAAGAAAACTGGTTTGGTTTTCATAATAATTTCGGGCTATCATATTCGTTAACGACTGCCGCCAATTATGTGCCCCTTCAAGAGGAGGATTGGTAATCCCCACTAACCGAACTGTAAAGAAAAAAGCTATCCAAAAACGAATATCAGCAGCCCATTGTCTTGCTAAGTGGAAAATTTTCAAACTGTTAATTTAAGTGTTTCCTCAATAGCTAATTTGATATTGTGACCCAACTGAACAATATCTGCCTCCATCATATAACATGGAGCAGAAACAATTCTATTCTGAACATCCACATGAACTTCTTCAATGGTTCTGTACACGGGTTGAACCCCTGTTTTTTCCATCCCATCCGAAAAGCTTTGAATGTCATATGGTGAAGGAGCTTCAATTGAGCCCAACGTCATGGATGACTGAATGCCAGAATTTTCAAGTGCTTTAGAAACCACAACTGGACTAACGCATAGTGCACAAATTGGTTTCCCTACGTTTACCATGTTCACTATTAACAATTTCACTTCAGGTAAAATCGTGCCATCAGGTCCGTTAAAGGCCCAATTTGTAAAGTTTTTTGCCGAACCGAATCCACCTGGGATTACAAGTGCATCAATATCTGCGGGATCAATATCTTTAATGTTTTGAACCTCTCCACGCGCAATTCGTGCAGCTTCAACCATCATGTTACGCGACTCGTTCATTTCTTCACCAGTCAAATGGTTCACCACATGATGCTGAGGTTTATCGATTGAAATACATACATAATTTGCTCCTAATTCTTTAATCGCCAACAATGTCAATACCGATTCTTGAATTTCAGCACCATCGTACACGCCACAACCAGACAATAAAACACCTATTTTTTTCATCTTATTCGTTTTACAAGCCTTACAATTAATAATGGATACTAATATAATGATACCTCTTCAAATTCTAATAAATATTTTGTAATTTCGAAAAATGGAGGAGGAAAAACGTATTGTTTTTTATGATGGTGATTGTGGATTTTGTAATCGTTCGGTACAATTCATTTTAAAAAGAAACACTTCCCAACCGCTACTCTATTTTGCTTCGTTACAATCCGAATTTACACAACACTTTTTTGATGAAAACAACGAACCCACTCCCAATCTATCTAGTTTGATTTTCTTTGAGAATGGTTTGTTTTATTACAAATCTACAGCTGCATTAAAAATTTCTAACTATTTAAACTCCTATAAATGGGTTAAAATAGGTTTAATTTTTCCTCGATTTTTTAGAGATTGGATATATGATTTAATTGCTAAAAACCGACACCGAATCGTATCTTCGAACCAATGTGAATTAATTCAAACCAAAGATAGAGCGCGTTTTATTAGTTAAAAATCGTATCGTTTGGAATACCTATTTCTTTAAAGCTTTTAAAACCTGTGTATCATCTTCCGAATGGATATGAATAAAGAATATCCCGTCCTGACCATCTACAGCATCAATATGTACAAAATTAGAAGTAGAGACACCCTCCCAAATTAGTGATCCAACAGCATTATACACTTTCACATAATCCCCATTGTTTATGCCAAAAACTTTAAAATTACCATCTGAAGGATTTGGATAAACGAAGGCATTACCATTCGAGTCATTAGCACAATTCACAGAAATAGTCTCTAGGTATTCGAATTTCCCATCATAATCGGTTTGTTTGAGGCGGTAATAAGTTAGCGCTTCAATATTAGAATTAAAATCTGTAAATCGATAATTACTATATTCAACAGTGGATCCTTTTCCATTTACACTTCCTAGTTCATACCAATTTTTTCCATCAGTACTTTTTTCTACTGTAAAAAAATCATTATTAGTTTCAGTTGCTGTTGACCAACTTAATGAAACGCCTATAGAATTACATTCATAATCTAATCCTACAAAATCAACAGGTAATGCTGAACATCCAATATCTCCACCAGAAAGTAATTCAATATAAAAGTTTGATTGAGTTCCTGACTGACCATCTATTACAACGATATATTGATCACCTATGGAAAGTCCACTTAAAAAATATTCATGATTGTACCTAAATCCACCTGCATAATTCCCTATAAAGTATCTCATAGAATGAGTCGCTCCTGAAAACAAATCTGAAGGTGCACACCCCCCTGTTACCCTTTGATAAGTCACACAATTTGTAGTTTTAAAAACCGAACTCTCTTGTGTTGTTTGAAAACCTGAAAGTGAAATATTTGCAGTTGTTCCAGATGCAACAAAATAAAACCATGCCATATTGTTATTCTCTCCGTTCCAATTACATCCATCAACTGTGAAAGGAGGCGAAGAAGGTTGAGAATGCGGATAACCATTATTTCTTGCCCAATATCTTTGATTTGTTTGAATACATTGTTTTGAAGCGCAACTTTGATTTGGATCTGTACCTCTTATATCTATTACATCTAAGGGTGGTCCAAAAATTAATTCAACACTATTATACTGCCAATTATATGTTAAAACAGGGTTAGGTGTTAAAATTCTAAGTTCCCAGTTACCATTAACACTTGAAGTGGTGTTTAAAGTTGAAAAACTTTGTTGAGGTCTATAGTAACCTTGATGAAAAGGATAACCGTTAGAAATTGTATTTGCTGGCGAATAAGACTGTTGTTGCTGAGGTGTATTCAAAGCTGGATGATCTCTAAATTTTAATTGTACGACTCTTCTATTTGCATCATATACTGTTGTAAAGCTAGAACTAGATAATAATATTACTTGATTTGATAAAGGATCCCTTAGTGCTAGAGTAAAATTAGCTAAATCACCGTTATTGTTTCCTGTCATATTTCCCATATGAAAATTAACTTGTTGCAAGACCACTCCCGAAGTTGGAACGCCTGAGACAGGTATCGATTTAGTTACTGTAGAGTTTTTAGGTAAATTTTGAGTGTCAGTATTAGAAAAACTATATGTTTGAGATAAAAGTTGATTATTAGGATAAATAAACAAAATTAAAACAAAAATAAAGTTAAAATATAAAGAACCATAAAACAATCTCATAACTGTACAGATTTATAAATTAATAAAACATAAATGTATTAATAATTTAGTGTTAACAAGATGTTAACTGAAAGAAAAAATCATTTTTAACAAAAGTAATTTTATTTAACAACTCGTACAGAGTTAGTTATATTATCAGACACAATTTGCACAATATAGACACCTTTTGGGAAATCAGTAGTATTAAAAATGTATGATACACTATTTTCCGAAAAAGAAGGATACATTTTTTGACCTAAAGCATTAAAAACGTTTACTTCAGTAGTATTATTCTTGTTAACAATTAACTCATTTTTAAACGGATTTGGATAAACGGAAACATTTGTTTTAGATGTACAATCTAAAGCAAAAACCCGAAGCATTTCATAATCTCCATTGTAATCCGTTTGAGATAAACGATAATACGTCAGACTGTTATTAACCTCTGTATCTTCAAATGAATAGACAGATGAAGAAGTCGTTGTACCACTACCATTAATCTTTGCTATTTTACGCCAATTATCACCATCATAGGATTTTTCAATTGTAAAAAAATCATTATTGATTTCAGATAGTGTTTCCCACTCCAATATTGCCTTACCATCTTGACAGGAAGCTACTGCATCTTTAAGTGTTACTGGCAAAGGAAAGCCTCCACACCCAACATTGTTAATCTGTAGGTTAAACCTTCTGTTGGAGCTGACTGTTGTAGCATTTGCCCACGACCAACCCCAGCCTACTTTACCTGGGAAATTCCCAGCACCTGCATCATTAATTCTATCGAACCACGGTTCTTGTGAGCGATAATTGCCTCCTCTATTCTCAATCAATAATTCTAAATTACTTGTGCCGTTGTAAACAAAATTTGTAGCAACATTAAACGCAAACGAATAAACACCTGCCCCATTAAAAGTCATATTCCCTGACCATACTTCTGTAAAACCAGCTACCCCTGGTAACCTGGACTTGAAGCATAATTATTTACAGCAGTATGCCGTAAATACATTCTTACATTGTTATATGTGTGCGCACCCCAATCCGTGTTATCTAACCTAAATGAAATTGAAGTCATTGTTTGTGCACCCCCCATTTGAGATGGCATATACAATCCAGCTGACCAACTAAAAGGATTCCAATCATCATCTGTTGTAAATGGAAATTCAGGTGTATTTAAAGGACAATTTACTTGTGCAATACTAAAATTGACAAACAAAATAGAATAGAAGAAAAAACGTAATTGTTTTATCATAATGAGCTGTGTTAAAAATCCAATACTAATTTAACACATAAAATTAATATAAACAATAGATTATGAATATTTCAACTTTTATAGTAATTTATATTTTCATACAAAAAAAAACAGAAAAACATGGAAAAGTATAAACTAAAACAAGCTAAACCTTAGGACATTTTTTGCAATGCTTACCTTTTTTCTTGTAACTTTTGCAGCATTTACTTTTTTTACCGCAACAAACAAAAGGTGTATTATTTTCCTCAAATAAAGGGAATGTGATGGGAGAATCCGAATAAAAATCTAATGGCTTCATTTATTTAGATTAAATCTAAACAAATGTAATACTTTTTTTATTTCAATACTTAACCTGCTAATTTTATTTTTAGAAAATCAAATAATCTATCCATTTTCGAATCTGCCGCGTGCAAATAATTTACCGCATCATACACTAGTCCCGATATATTTTCATCGGAAGTATCATCAATACTATCGTTTGCTATTAGTAAATCAGGTTGCAAGCGTATGTAATACAAATCGGGATCGATAAGACTTTGTTGTTTCAATTTTGCTTCTGTATTACACACCTCTTGATCAATCCAATCAAGCTTTTTATCAGTACACTTACCCGTTCCTAATGATATCAACAATAGTTTATCATTGGGAAATAGTTTTCGTGCGTGTTCATAGGCATACAACGATGGGTTTTTAGCTGTAAGCATCCCATCAGCCAATTCCTTATCGGCATATTTTACAGGAGGGAAATACCCAGGAACGGCCGAACAAGCCATCATTGCTTCTGCAAGATCTGTATCGAGTTGTGAAAAATTAGTATTGGAAAATGTATAAGGTGAGTTCGAAACTAAATCGTAACTCAAAAACAAAAAATTGGAGTGTAAATCCTTTAATTTTAAATCTCCAAAATTAGCATCCAATACCAATCTAAAGGGATACGAATAACGATGTGTGCTTGCACCATTTTCTTTATTGAAAATTTGCTTCCCACGGTGCAGGTACATATCCAATATATCCCTTACCTTAAATTTACTGCTTCCATCACTGTTTTTCACCATCAACGCACCACTTATTACAGTACCCGTTGAAGTGCCTGAAAATAAATCAACTGAATCTGGAATAGAAAAGGATTTGCGCATGATACGAATATTCTGCTCAATATGGTCCAATATTACCAAGGGTATAATTCCCCTTATTCCACCTCCATCAATTGCTAATATGACTTTATATCCACACTTTTCCATATCTCCACGTTTTATCTGTAAAAGTTACAAAAAAACATCGAGTAAAACAAGAAAATTATCGATTAATTTTGATTTAACGCACACGAATCGTTTGACCTATCTGCAACACAGTCGTTTGGCGAATTCCATTCAACGCACAAAGTCTAGATACCGTTGTTTTATATTTTGACGCTATATGCCCTAACGTATCACCTGACCTTACTTTGTGATAAGTTGCTCCACTAGTAGAGGTAGAAGTTGAACTTGAATAAGCTGATGAACCGTAAGCTGGAGAACCTTTGAATAAACTGCTGTGGACAAATAGGTTCTCATCATGTAGCTCTTTCTTTTCAAAATCGATAATCCGTTCTGGATTAATTGGAATGTCAAAGAAACGAACCTCAAAATGTAAGTGCGAGCCAAAAGAGCGCCCAGTGTTACCTCCCAATCCTACTGGGTCTCCTGCATTTATAAATTGATTCGGCACAACCATGTGCTTTGATAAATGTGCATAGAAGGTCTCTAACCCATTATAATGTCTTATGATAACCAAGTTTCCAAAACCTGATTCATTATACTTAGCATACCTCACGCGACCTGAAAATGCAGCACGGACAGTATCTCCTGTTTTCAAACTAATGTCTATCCCATTGTGTGGGCGTCCTTTTCTCCAACCAAATCTAGAAGTTACCACTCCTTCAAAAGGCATTACAAAATCGGAGTAAATTGAATCAACTGTACACAGCCAAATGGTATCTTTTAGTGCGGAATAACTATTCTGTAAATTTGACGGATAACATACTTCTGTATCCCATGAATGTGTAAAATTAAGTGTAGAATCGGCTACGAGAATGTCATATAGATAACTATTCATTATACCATCAAAATCTCGATCCTCTAAATACTCCCACGTATAATTTGAATAGATTAACATTGTACCTCTATCAGTCTCAAGAGTATCTAGTACATATTGTCCATAAGAAATTGGTAATCCAATGAAAAGAAAAAACAGCAAGAGTTTAATACGTTGAAAATGTTTGTGCATGATGACTTATCTAACTCCATAAAAAGTCGGGGTGAGAGGATTCGAACCTCCGACCACACGCCCCCCAGACGTGTACTCTAAACCTGGCTGAGCTACACCCCGTTTTTCTATGAAAAATTAAAAAAACGTTGTAAAGATAGTAATCTTTTATAGTTGTCCGCAATTGTTCAATAAGAGCAACACAAAGAAAAAACTTAACCAACTATTACACAATCAATAACGTTTTATTTTTCAACAATTTTTAACACTCTTAGATCGAAAAAGATGATTTCATTTGGTTTTACCAGATGCTGATTACCTTTGCTGCCAAATGCATGTTTAGAAGGAATCCTAACCCACAATTTGTCGCTTAATTTTGCTTTAGATAACGAAATATTTAAACCTGGAAGATTATTCCCTCCTCCAACCTTCAGCTGAAATGGTTCGCCATTTTTAAATGAATTGTCATACCTAGGAGTGGATTTGGCGTGTGCAAAATAATCGATTAATACCTCATCTCCTTTTCGCACTTCCGGTTGGTTCGCTCCTCTATTGATTATCCAAATTTCGACTCCATCTTCCACTAAATCGGGTTTTCTAATTTGATGTATAGTTAAGTCTATGATGTTTGGAGAATTAGGTGGCACCAATTCTGGAATCCCTTTTTCTCCTCTGGCAAAAGTAGCAGGTAAATACACACTCACTTCATCTCCTTCATTTAAGTATGGTAAAACAACATCCCATCCTGTTGTCTGAAGTCCCCAACCTACCATAAACGGAATAGGTTTTCCAATTTTTTTGTTGGTGTCAAAAATTTTTCCGTCAATTAATTTACAGGCATAATCAATCATAATCACATCATCTTCTTTCACTTTCTCGCCTTCACCTTTTTTGATGTACGCAATGTATATACCATTTTCCAAGTACACTGTATCTTCTGCTACTTGAACAGTTGGCGGATCGGTTTCAAGCGGTGTGTTATTCAAGGAATCCAATGATGTATTTCGGAACGAATCATCTGTATCCACCTCTACTCCTGTCATATTACATGAAAATAATACACAAACACTTAGTAAAGAAACTATATTATACCTCATCGTTCTAGCGCTATTAAATGAATATCAAAAACTACTGTTTCTAATGGCGGGATTTTATTCATATCTCCGATTAACCCATGGGCAAGATGACTTGGAATAATAAACTTCGCTTTATCTCCAACTCTCATAAATTTAATCCCTTCTTGAAGCCCACTTTCAACCTGACTGCGGTCAATTAAAAAAGACTCAGATCCTGTCGAATCAGAAGAATAACAAATTGTACCATCCAACAAGCTTATGGTGAAATCTACTTTAGCATAATAACCACTTTTAGCAGAATCCCCATCTCCCTCTATGTATTTCATGTACAACAACCCTGTACCTGTTTCGGTCATTTTCCAATCTGGTCGTCGTTCTAAAAACTTATCGATGGCATATTTCTCTTCTTCTGACCATATTTTATTGAGTTCCATAGATTGCTCCTTGGTCCATTTGACTGGAGTTTCGTTTATTTCCTCATTACACGAGCTGAACAAGAATAGGGAAACAGCAGTATATAAGATCCAACTATTTTTCATGTTTCAGTGCTTTTTTAAATAAATCAATAGCAGATTGAATAGGCAATTCATGTCTTCCACCCGCTGCATTTTTATGCCCGCCTCCTTCAAAATAGTTCGCCGCAATCTCGTTAACAGGATTATCTTCTCCTTTTGAGCGGAATGAAATTTTAACATACCCCTCGCTTTCAGAAAAATATGCCGCTCTTTTCATTCCTATTATGGAAAGTGCCACATTAACCAATCCCTCTGTATCCCCTTTTTTATAATTGTAGCGCTTCATTTCTTCTTCAGTAAGTGAAATTACAGCTGTTTGCAAATCCTCCCAAATTTCCATTTTTTCCGACAATGCAAATCCGCGCAATTTTATGCGATCAATCGTGTTGGTGTCATATACTTGCTCATGCACTTCAGCGTGATTGACACCTGAACGAATTAATTTTGCTAAAATTTCATGCGTTTCAGGACTGGTGGACGAAAATCGAAATGAACCAGTATCTGTCATAATACCACAATACAAGGGAGTTCCGATAAGCGCATTTAATTTATTCTCTGCTCCCATCTGTAAAATCAACTCAACAATCAGTTGACTGGTTGAACAACAAGTAGAATCCGAAAAACTATAATCAAAAAATGCTGTGTCTGGGTCAAGATGGTGGTCTATCATTATTTTCGTAGCACTTGAGTCCATCAACCCTTGTTTCATATCATCTCCCACTCTTCCAGGAGCGTTAAAATCGAGGCAAAAAATCAAATCTGCCTGCGCAATCAGTTGTGTAGAGATCTCATTGTCTTGTTGCCAACTTTTTATTTCACTGGCTCCAGAAAGCCATGTCAAAAAATCGGGTGCAGGATCTGGATGACACATTGTTGCATCATATCCCATACTTTTTAAAAAGTGATACAATCCTAAGGTACTTCCTACAGAATCTCCATCAGGGGATTTGTGAGCTGTAATTACAATTTTGTTGGCTTTATTGAGTTCATTTACCAATTGTTGTATGTTATCTGCATTGAATATGCCCATTGAGGTGTTATTTGTTTTGCCCAAATGTAGTTAATTTGGAGGAAATAACGGTAACGGATACAAATGGTTACTCAACCATAAATCCCTGAATTTTACTCAATGCAAGATTGAACACCACAATACGAATGAATCTCCTGAATAACAGGTTTGTTTATAGTAAACCTTTCATTTGTAAATGAATGGTTTGAGCAAGCCCTTCTGATACATTTACCAAAGGAAGTCGCATAAATTGCTTCATGATTTTTCGAAAAACAAGTGCTTCTTTCACTCCTCCTGGATTTCCTTCGGCAAAAAAAGATTTGGTAATAGGTAACAACTGATAATGTAACTCACGCGCAGTTTGAAAATCTCCTTTAAGCGCCGCATGAACCATTTGACCAAATTTTTCAGGCAAAGCATTGGATACAACAGAAATAACCCCATCGCCTCCACATGCAATAATTGGTAACGTCAACGCATCATCACCCGAAAGCAGCAAGAAATTCTCAGGTTTATTTCGAATAATTTCCATTATTTGTTCCATGTTACCTGAAGCTTCTTTCATCGCAATAATATTTTTTATTTCAGCCAAACGCAACGTTGTTTCAGGTAATACATTTGAGGCTGTTCTACCAGGTACATTGTATAAGATAATTGGCAAGTCAGTAGATTCTGCTAACAATTTATAATGCTGATAAATTCCTTCTTGGGTTGGTTTGTTGTAATAAGGAGAAACTGATAGAATACCATCAACTAGTGCAGGATTAATTTCCTTAAACTTTGCCGCCACTTCGAGTGTATTATTCCCTCCCACACCATACACAATAGGTAGTCGTTTATTAGTTACCTCTGCTACGGTTTCCAATACACGTTGTTTTTCTGTAGCCGAAAGTGTCGGTGACTCACCGGTTGTTCCTTGTACCACCAAAAAATCTGTTCCGCCTTGAATTTGTAATTCAACCAATTGACGTAACCCGTCATAATCAATTGAAAAATCACTATTAAAAGGTGTTACCAATGCCGTACCTACTCCAGAAAACTTAGTTGCGTTCATTCCTATTGTTTAAATTATTTCGTCCTACAAAATTGGTGAAAGTTTTAATAACATGACGCTAAATTAGGTTAGATATTCTCTAAATGTGAATTATTCAACATTTTGTTATTTTTAATCAGGTAAAAATCACGGTAAATTAAAGAGATGATTTTCTTAAATCAAAAAAACTTTGCTTACACCGTTTTCAAAATGTATTTGTAAAGCAATTGAATTTTATCTTCTATTTTTTCAGAAACGGGAGACAGCACATTATAGGCATTCTATTTTACTTTTTTTCTAGTTTTTATTCATCCTCTCCAATACTTCATCTCGTATCCACTCAAAAGCTTTAGATTCATCGTAATTCACACCCTCTCTAAACAAACCTTCAGTATCTCCACTAAATTCAGGGTTGTTTTCCTTGTCTTTCAAATTCAACAGAAACTGTTTATAGGTAGGAGGCGCATCAACAACGAACTCCATGTAGGTATTATAAACCTCTAGCACTTTATCATAATCAAAGGAAATGTGTTGTGCAGCATAATACAAATCAAATAAATCTCTTCCTTTGCGTCTTTGATAGAGTGCTCTGAGCTTTGTTCCTAACAGTTCATGAACCTCGTAAGTTGTAATTGATGTAGATCCACTAAACCATCCATTTTTCATTTCAAAAGGAAATGATTTCCAAGGTAGCACGTGAAAATGTTCCCGGCAATTGATTTCTATTTTAAGCTTTAATCTAGTCTCTGGGTTAAACTCGGAATTAAATCGGTAAAGTATAGTGTTATTATTCGCTTTTACTTTAACAACTCTCTTCTCTTCAAAGAAATCAATAACCTCATCAATACGTTTTAAAATAGGCTTTATTGGCCCCTCTTTTATTTGCACCAGATCAATATCTTCAGAATATCTCGGTGCAGGTTCTAAATACAACTTATGCAACGCAGTTCCTCCTCTAAATGCCAAATTCTCACTTAAAAATTCATCATTAAACAGTGCGATTAAGGCACGGCTAATAATCAAATCCTGTTTAATAAACTCGGGTTCTTTCCAAGGTGCTTGTACACTCCATTCTTGTATGTATCTCTTAGGTATCACAAATCACTCTCAACAGTTATATTTTCGATTACATTCCAAATGGCATTGATTTGACCTTTCTTAGAACCATGTTTAGATAAAGGAACAGGAAACACGTTTCTTTTTTTAAGCTCATGCTGTAGCACCTTTCCGTAAGCATGTCCATTGTTCACCGTATCCAATAAATACCCCAACCGTTGTATAGATGTAGTAGAGGCGTGTTTTATTGTATTTTTTAAACGCTTCGAATCAAACGATTCAGACAACTCTTCCAAAACAGTTGCGACACGATTTATTGTAAAGTTTCCATAATTAAGCAAATCCAAAGCGGTCAACTCAGGACACGAAACATTAATATAACCCGCATCTGTTTTTCGTTGCAAGATTAAATCATTTGCCCATTCCTTTTTCGTAAAGAAGTTAATCACAATATTCTTATTCCTCACACTTCTAACAGATGGATAATCCGTCACCACATAATACTCCATTACAGCCTGATGCGAAGCACCTTGCAAAGCAGCCGCAGAAAACATACCCACATAATACTGTTTTCCTAAACTCTTCATCAAGTCATCAATAAAAAGATTAGCAGGTATCATTCCCACATTAGAAAACTCAGGCGGTATAATGACATAGAAACCACTTTTAACATGCGCAATCTTGCCTTTTGTCTTCAACCGAAAAAGCGCTTGTTTCAAAGCCTTATCCGAACGATCAAAAGCATCATTTAACATTTCCCATGAAAATGAATAACTCCCCAAAGACCTTTGCTGCTCTATAAACTGTTCAACCGTTTCCAACACTCGAATATTCTGCTAGTAAAAATATGCAATAACCTACGTTTATCGTAGTTAGATGTAAATATACACTTTTAATAAGTATAACCCTAGCAATGGGAAATTAGTTATTCACATTTTTACATAATTTGATAACGTTTAAATTGGTTTAGCTAAATTCACTAGCTTTTGTTGCTAATCGTCGGGGGATACAGAACTTCTGGAATGATGGTTTGTGAGTTGACATAACACTTACACTGTTTTCAAAATGTATTTGTAGAGCAATTGAACTTTATCATCTATTCGATTAGAAACGGGAGACAGCACAACATCCAGTTGAGTTATTTTAGTTGAAAAACCTATCTTAATCGACTGACTTGACAGCTCAACTAATCGCCATACTTTGTCGGGAAGATCTGTCGGAAAAATAATTCGCACATCGTAATTATTTCGAAAATAATGGTGGATATGCTCATTTTTGATTCTACTAAAAATGGAAAAATCAGTAGGGTTTAATTCGTTCAACTGCCTAACATATTCTTTCGATTTCGCTAGCTTTTTGTTTGCTTGCCAAGAAATCATGTCAATCATCAAATTGGGATTCAACTCTTTTAGCGCTAATGTGAATTTTTTATACGCTTCGTTCGAATTTTCTTCCACATCACACAAAATCAATACACTTGTCCAACTCGTCACATCACCTATACCCATTTTATCTTCCTATAAGCGTTAAAAATTCTTGCTCGTTCAAAATCTTAATACCAAGCTTAGTGGCTTTTTCCAATTTAGAAGGTCCCATGTTTTCGCCAGCTACCACATAAGTTGTTTTAGCAGAAATTGAACCTACATTCTTTCCGCCATTGTCTTCGATTAATTGTTTGAGTTCATCACGACTAATGGACTGAAAAACACCCGAAACAACAATTGCACTCCCTTCTAATACATTAGAAGACAATTCCTTTATTTCTGCTTGGAATTGAAGCCCACTATTTTTCAATCGGTTCACAAGTTCGACATTTTCGGGTTGTTGAAAGTGGTACTGGATACTCATCGCTATCTTTTCACCAATCTCATCCACTTCAATCAATTCATCAAACGTTGCTTGCATCAATTTATCAATTGAACCAAATGCTTTAGCAAGTTTCTTAGCAACCGTTTCACCAACAAATCGAATTCCTAATGCAAACAACACCCGTTCAAAACTAATTTGTTTACTCGCTTCAATTCCTTGTAATAAATTATTCACCGACTTATCTGCCATGCGATCTAATTTCACCACTTCATCAAAATTTAACTGGTATAAATCAGCGACATTTTGGATCATTCCTTTATTGAAGAGCAAGTCGATTGTCTCCGAACCCAATCCATCTATATTCATTGCTTTACGGCCAATAAAATGTTCTATTCGACCTTTTATTTGAGGTGGACAACCTAATTCATTTGGACAAAAATGCTGTGCTTCGCCTTCTCTTCTTATCAATGCAAAATTACACTCAGGACAATTTTCCAAAAATAGTACGCGGGGTGAATTTTGGAGACGAAGCCCTGTATTAACTCCTACAATTTTAGGAATGATTTCTCCGCCTTTTTCTACATAAACAGTATCCCCATAATGCAAATCCAATTTTTCTATTTGATCTGCATTGTGAAGCGAAGCACGTTTAACAGTTGTTCCACCAAGCGAAACTGGTTTTAAATTAGCTACAGGAGTTACCGCACCTGTTCGACCAACTTGAAAATCAACCGATTCCAGCACAGTTTCTACCCGTTCTGTTTTGAATTTATACGCAATAGCCCAACGTGGAGATTTTGCTGTAAACCCTAAATTTTCTTGCTGATTGTAATTGTTAACCTTAATGACAACACCATCAATTTCGAAAGGTAATTTACTGCGATTGGCATCCCAATAGTGTATAAAATCCATGATTCCTTTTATCGAATCATGTTTTTCAATAAATCGTTTGTTTACAGGTGGCGTTTTAAATCCCCATTCGCCTGCACGTTGTACCATTTCATAATGACCAAACTCTTTATCTCCTGCTCCATATACACCGTATAAAAAACAATCCAAACCACGCTCAGCCACCACACGAGAATCTTGTAACTTAAGCGTTCCTGATGCCGAATTTCTAGGATTTGCAAACAATGGCTCTCCCATTTCTTCTCGTTGCTGGTTCAATGCAGCAAATTTATCCAGTGGAAAAAATATTTCTCCACGAATTTCAAAATCCATTGGAAAATCACCCTTCAATTGAAGTGGAATTGTCTTTATGGTACGTACATTAGCTGTTATTTCTTCACCTTGTGTTCCATCTCCTCGCGTTACCGCTTGAGTCAATCGTCCATTTTCATAGCGAATACCTATTGCGACACCATCGTATTTCAATTCACACACGTATTCTAAGTTTCCGGGAATCGTTTTTTTAATCCGCTCTTCCCAATCTAATATTTCCTGTTCTGAATAAGTATTCGACAATGAAAGCATCGGAAATCGATGAACAATAGTAGGGAATTTTTTAGTGATATCGCCCCCTACTCGTTTAGCTGGACTGTTAGCATCTGCAAAATCTGGGAATTGAGTTTCTAAAGCTTGTAATTCCTGAAGAAGCATATCAAAATCATAGTCCGAAATTTCGGGTTCAGATTTAACGTAATACAAAAAGTTATGATGATTTAGCTCGTTGGTAAGCTGATCAATTCGTTGTTTAGCCTGCTCTTGTGTCATCTCCAATAGAATAAATTCGAAATGCTGAAATTAATTAAATTCAGCGAAAACCATCCTGTTTTTTTCTTGTAAATCTTTTAGCACCCTAATTTGGGCAAAGCCAAGCTTCGTAAACAATTCTGACACCTGTTCTGCTAAATTCTCATGTATTTCAACAGCCAACAACCCATCTTTATTAAGTGCAGTTATAGCATAGGTTCCTATTTCACGGTAAAATAATAGCGGATCATTATCTTCCACAAAAAGTGCAATATGCGGTTCATATTCCAATACATTCTTGTGCATCAGCCGTTTGTCTTCGGTCGGAATATAAGGTGGATTTGAAACAATTACATCCCATGTTTTAGAATCAGGAAGACAGGTTGATAATTCCAACGCATTCGCTTGATAGATTTGAACAGGCAATTGAGTCAATTTTACATTTTCACGTGCCAAACTAAGGGCGTTTTCATCTATATCTACTGCCTCAATCAATGAAGCTGGCATGTTATTTTTTAGGGCTAACGCAATGCAACCAGAACCTGTACAAACATCTAATATTGTTGGTGCGACTTTGTGATTCACTTTTATCCAATTCGTCACATGGCGAACTAACTCTTCGGTTTCAGGACGAGGAATCAGTGCGCGTTTATCTGTCATTAATTCCAATTCACCAAACAACGTTTTTCCGATAATATATTGAAGTGGTTCCCCGTCTATCAAACGGTTTACAATATTTCTAAAGTAGAGTAAATCAGATTCAGAAAGCCGATCGCTCTTGCGCAACATCAAATCTACGCGAGATAGTCCCAATCGTTGTTCAAATGATTGAGATTGAATTTGGCGAATTTCAGTATCCGAAAAATAAGGTGCGAGTTTATTTTTCATGTACGAAAGACATGCATCTATAGAATTTTCTTGAACGAACATTGGTCTAAGCTAACTCATTGTGAATTTAGCTGCCAAATTTAGCAATAAATAACCTGTCTTTCTATATCCTAGAACGATTCATAGAAAAAGGTTCTTTCATCGTCCAACTTAGAAAAAATTCTACTCCCCCTCGTGCTCTCGAAATAGCTGATAGTGCACTGGTGTTAAAATCGTAAGCACAGCCAATTGCCAAACCATCCCACTGAAACATAGCTTTAGCTATTAACGCATCTCTATTTCTATAAAACAACCCAATAGCAGCAGACATTTCTTTCATATTAGACGTTCGCTTAGATGCTTCTTGAATTTGATAGCGTAAATACGACCCAAACATTAACTCTCTAGCAGGCCCTTGAAGTTGAAAATACACTCCAGGTTCGGCCGCAATTTTGGAATCACCTATCCCAATTAATCCATTAGCAAATGCCGAAAAACGCATGTACAATTTCTCATCAGCCTTATTTATAAAAGAATAACCTGGACGATTCAAATGATACATTGCAATCCCTCCATTTATACGGTTTTGAAATATCTGCCGACCAAAAGCTTCTTGTTGGTAAGTATATACTAACCCTGCGCCGGCATCAAAATGCGTAAATTGTTGTGTGAAGAAATTTTCTCCTGTAGCTAACGAACTATTGTAAGTTGTTCCGTCGTATTGATTTCCCCATGTACCTGAAGACGCATTTAATGAACGTTGACCAAAACCAGTATACACACCACCTCCTAAAGTATGTTCTTTATCCAGCATCACATGATAAGCTAAGTAAATATTGGCATTGTTTGTGGTCATTTTAGCAGAACCTGCTTGGTCATTGAAAAAGCTAACTCCTAGCGCCAAATGTCCTTTTTTATTACGTTTATTAGGGTTTAATCGAACATCTCCCGAAAAAGCCATTGTATTAAAAGGTTCTGCAACACTGTTCCATTGTGTTCGGTAATTTACATTTGCCTGCAAATCATAATTCGCCCCAGCTAATCCAGGATTCAGCGTTAGGGGAGCAAACTCCATTTGAGAAAAATGGACATCTTGAGCGTTTCCTATAATGGAAACAACCAACGTTAAGACAGTAATAAATCTTTTCATAACACTCTATATTAATATCCAGTTAAGTGACTATTATGCGGGTAATTAGCGAATCAAATTCAAATTTCCTGATTGCTCAATTTCAGTAGTAGCATTAATAGTAGCCCGTAGTTTATACACAAAAACGGCAGAATTCATTAATTTACCCCTAAATGTACCATCCCAACATGCAGTTTGGTCATCTGAGTTAAAAACGAGTTCTCCCCATCTGTCAAATATACTAATTTCAAAATCAGTTATACAACTTCCATATACACAAAATTCATCATTTTGTCCATCCGCATTAGGAGAGAACATACTCGGTATGAAGAGTTCCCCACAAGGATAAGTAACAAAAATAGTAACTTGGGAAGTATCTGAACATCCATCTTGCGACTGAACAATTACCGTGTAAGTGGTCGTTTCTGCTGGAGAAGCTATTGGATTTGGACAATCTGAACACGAAAGTCCATTTGATGGCGTCCACGTATAGGTATAATCTCCAGAATCAGGGGAAACTACAACTTCTAATTCCACCTCACTTCCTTCTTGAACCACATTGGTAACGGATTCAATACTTGCATTTAAGTTGTCATTAGATCCAATACTTACACCTTGCTGCACCGTACATCCATTTTCATCAGTTGCTTGAACGACATATGTTCCAGGAGGTAAATCTGAAATTTCACTACCTTGAATCTGAAGATCAATCCATTCGAGCTCAACTTGCCCTACTCCTCCAGAAACATTGACTGTTGCAGATCCATTTGGTATGGCACAATCTGCGTTGTTCACAACAGGAGAAATTGTAATTAATGCCGGTTGATCAACAACCACATTGATGGATACTACACACCCATTTCCATCAGTAACTTCCACTTCATAATTACCAGCAGCTAAATCAGTTGCCGAATTTGTAGCACTTACGTTTGGAGTCCATGAGAACATATATGGTGCGGAACCACCTGCTACATCAATTGTCACTGCTCCATCCCCTGCTCCATTACACGATAAAGATGTAACATTAGCAACACTTAATACGGGCAAATCCAAATCAGTATTTATCACAACTGTTTGTGAAGGTGTTGCGCAATTCGAATTAATATTTGTAACAGTCACTATATAACTTCCAGCTTGTAAACCATTAAAAACAGGAGAGTTTTGAGATGTGCCACCGTTAATACTATACGTATAGTTTGCGCCTACAGGATTAACAACCTCTATAACACCAGTTGGGTCAGCACATGTGGGTTGTTGCGAAATTTGAATCGTAGGCACTGAAGGTTCATCAAGCTGTGACGTTACTGATGCAGTCACATTTCCTGAAACACACCCTGACACGACATCTGTCACTGTCACATTATAAGTTCCAGTAGTCAAATCATTAAACACTGGTGATACTTGGAAATTCACCCCATCTATACTGTACTCATAGTTGGCACCAACGGGATTAGTAACTGTTATCGCTCCATTTTGTTGGTCACAAGATGAATTCTCAGTTACACTCACTATTGGGTCAACAGGAACAGAAGGTGCTGATTGAATTGTAAAATTGTCACTTGATACACATGTAACATCTCCAGAAACATCTCTAACACGAATAGTGTAGGTCGTGTTTGCTGTTAAATTATCAAACAACGTATTCGGCTGCCAATTAACTCCATCAATACTGTATTCAAAATTTGCCCCGATTGGATTCGTAACAGTAATTGAACCCACTAAGCTGTTACAGTCAGGATGCTGAATTGAGGCTGTTGGAGAAGTTGGACTTCCTGCAGGATTTTGAATTACAACTACATCACTTGATACGCAAGTCAAATCGATTGATACATCCCTAACATAAAGTGTGTAACTTGTTGGATTAAGGTTAGTGAACGTAGGTGATGTTTGCCAGTTAACACCATCAATACTGTATTCAAAATCAACACCTAATGGAGTTGTAACTTGAATTTCTCCTGTTAGCACTGCACATGTAGGTTGAGATAACGAAGCCACAGGATTAGTGGGTAAATTAGGGATGGCGTTAATCGTAAACGACTCAGACGATACACACGAAGGATCTGAAGCGTTATCTCTTACAAATAAGGTATATGTTGAAGGAGCTAAGCTTAAAAACTCTTCTGAAGATTGCCAATTCACTCCATCTAAACTATATGCCAAATCTGTTCCTGTAGGAGATACAACACTCACGCTACCAGAAGTCAATATACATGTTGGTTGTGTTACATTGAGCGTAGGATCAGCAGGACCTGAAGGCACTGCATCAATATTTACCACACTGGTTGATACACACGAAGGATCCCCATTTGTATCTCGAACACGAACAGTATAAGCTGTACTTGGATTCAATCCTGTGAAAGAATTAGATGTCACCCAATTCACACCATCAATGCTGTATTCTATTCCAGCTCCTGCGGGAGCCGTCACTGTGATTTCTCCTGTTGGCACTGCACAAGAAGGCTGAGAAACAGAAGTCACAGGGGTCGCGGGTGAATTTGGCACATTATCAATGGTCACAGCATCACTAACAGCTGGACAAGTCGAAGCCATGTTTCTAACATATACCGTATAATTCCCTGGTATCAATCCAGCAAAACTCGATCCTGATTGAAAAGTAATATTGTCAAGTGAATACTCTACCCCAACTCCTGTAGGTGAATTAACCGTAATCACACCCGTTGGAGAAGCACATGATGGTTCTGTAGAAACAACCAAATCAGGAACTTCGTTTAACGGATGTATCGTAGGCGAAAATTGACGTAGACAGGTTACACCATTGACCGTTATTTCAAGGTCTACTGGCAACAAAATATTAGCCCCCGTATTATTAGTAGGCGTTACACTAAATGTTTGACCATTTCCTGAAAGCGGAGTTGCAGAAGTTCCACCTGGAGGTACTACAGTCCATTCATATGTTGCACCAACCGATGGTATACCTTGAAAATTAAGCGTTGTTCCACTACACTGAGGTCCCAGTGGAGCAATTCGCTCCCCTCCAGGCACAGTAACATTAACAATACTTGAGACATTAGTACATCCTGCATTACCTAGCACAACACGGTATTGGTATACGCCAGGAGGAGTATCCCCCACATTTATGAACATGTTACTTGTGGTGCTGTTCACATATTCGACATCCAAAGGAACGCCATCACTCACATTTGTCCACGTACCTGCATTGTTGTACTGCCATTGATATGGCCCTGAACTAGCCCCCACACTTACACCTCCAGCTGTTCCTATACATATAGTCGTATTAGAAACAGGTTCTGTATTAATGGTTGGTGGAGTATCTTCCGTAATCGTAATGGACCCCAAAGCTGACACACATCCATTTGCATTGGTAGCTGTAACTGTATAAGTCCCCCCAGAAGAAACAATAATCGATTGATTCGTAGAGCCAGTATTCCATGTATTTCCAGATGCACTACTTGACGTTAAAGTGGTACTTCCTCCTGAACATATTGAAGATTGAGTTGCCGAAATTGTTGGTGTTGGAGGAACAGGATGAACAACCACCGATGTACTAGCAGATGTGGACGAACAATTATTTGCATTTGTTACAGTCACAGTATAACTACCTCCAGACGAAACCGTAATGGATTGATTTGTCGATCCCGTACTCCATGTATTCCCCGATGCACTGCTTGATGTTAATATTACGCTTCCACCTGGACAAAAAGACGTTGGTCCTCCAGCAGAAATAGTAGGTATTGGTGGATTTGAATTGACAGTTACAGTAATTTGCGCACAACTTGAAAGTGTATTCCCGTCACAACCAATTAAGTTCCCTGCAAAATAGGTCGTAGTAGAAGCTGGACTTACATTAATTGACGCACCTGAACCAACGAGTGTTCCACCACAAGAACCAGTATACCATCGTGTATTCGTTCCTCCCCCAACTGCTGTTAAGGTTGTGGATGCTCCTTGACAAATCGTTGATGTTCCTGTTATAGAAGTTGGAGCTGAACCAGCAGGGGCTGCATTAAATCGTAACCTAACATTTGCCCTGTTTCCTGTTGCACTTGCCAAAGTTGGTAAAGCAGTTTGATCCCAATAAGCCCGGCAACGAATATCTCCTGAAGAAATTGAATTAATATTCGTAAAACGCCACGAAGGAGCTTGTGCACTATTACCAGAAGTACCAACCGCTGCTCCACTTCTATTTAATATCAATACATGAAGATTATTCACATTGTCAAAATAAAAAGGTTGATCTAAAATAATTTCTCGCCAACCAGTTTGTGTATTACTTCCATGGTTATATACTCCTGAATAAACTAATGTATAACCAGCAAGTGACCATGTAGTAAAAGGTAAATTTGATGCAGGATCAAGTTTCATCCATACTTCAACATTGTTGCAATTTGCGGTTGAGCTTTCTTGACCATGCTTCCAGAATGATATCCTATCAATACAACCCGTATTATTCCATGCAGGAGAAGCATTAATACCATCAGCACCTGCCGTGCCATTAATCTCTGCTTTTGTCCATATATATTGCGCAACACTATTTCTAGCAGGATTAGTTGCATAATTCTGCCTATTCAAAGGATTTTCCCTCATGAAAGTTGTAGCAGCCCCTATAATTACATTTGATTGAGAGAAAACAGGAATTGCTAGTAAACTAATTAAAGCAATTAAAAAACATCTATTCACCATGTCCGTCGGTATTATTGAAATTAACAAAGCTAAATTCCAACATTTAGGCCGATGCGTAAAATATTGCCACTAGACAATCACTAGACAGTGTGATTTATTGGTGTAAAAAGTTAAATAATAAACATTGTTTTAAAAATCAAAAACTAAGAATTCGCTCTTCTAGACTATCATCTTTAAGAAGCGCTAATTTTTTACGAAGCCTGTAACGCTTGGTGTGTAGACTTGCTTTGGAAATATTAAATACAATCATTAGTTCTTCCATCCCAAGATTTAAGCGAATAAGTGTAGCCAATCGCATTTCGTCTTCAGTCAATTCAGGGTGTGCTTTTTTAAATGAGTTATAAAAAGAGTTGGTCGAATAGCTTAATAGCTTATCTAAATTCTTTAATTGTTCGCCACGTTTTTCAGAACCTTTTATTTCATGTAAAAAATATTTAAGGTCATCAAAATCTGGATCATGACTCTTATTTAAATGCGCTTGTAATTTTTCTTTTAACGACATTAGCTCATTTGAACGAACAGAAAGCTCTACATTTGCCTGAATCAACTCCTCATCTTTTCTTAACAAATCAAGTTCCGCTTGTTGCCTAATACGTTCTTTTTCGATATACTCATTATGCGCTTTAATCTCGTTAATTTGTTTTAATTTATTTAAGCGATAAAATACAATAAATGCAACCAGCAAGGTAATTATCAATATCAAAAACAAGGTTAATATGCGTGATTTAAAACTGCTTTCTTTTATCCTATGCTCCAGTTCCTCAATGATTCGCTTATTTTCAAGCTCCTCCATTTCTTTTTGGTATTCGTAGGCAAATGCCTGCTGAGCCATTCCAACAATATTAATAGAATCCCTATATTTCAGTTCCAACTTAACGAATTCAATAGCCTTGTCTTTGTTCCCTATTACTAAGTACACTTCTCCCAACACCTGACATAGTAACGCCTTATCGCGATGAATCAATAAGTGGTCAATTAATTCATACGATTTAAGGAGATAGTCTAGTGCATCGTTATGGCGACCAATTTCTTGAAGAAAAACTCCCATAAACATCAACCTACTGGCGTCATCTGATACGCCATTACTTAACTCCGCAAAGTCTATTGCACGTTGAAAGTAATAAATAGCACTATCTCTATTTCCCAAATAAATATTGCAGACACCTAAATTGGATAAAATTGTGCTTTTTAAAGAATACCGCTTACTGTTACCTTCAATCATGTGAAGTGCCTGGTGAAATACCTTAACTGCAGAATCAGGATTACCGCTTGACATCAATGCCAATCCGTAATTTCCCAAAACTTGATCGGCGTATCGCTTCTCATTATGGCTATTAGTAAGCTCAATGGCAATTTCAAATTGATTAAACGCTTTTTCAATATCAATTCGGTCATAATAATAAATCACTCCCAACCTATCGTGGTACTTAATTTTGAAATCTATTCGCTGATTAGCTTCTGCAATGGCCAAAATCTGTTCATTGTAGTTCATAGCTCGCTCAAAATTGTTCATCCTAACAAGCATCACAATGGCTAATTTATCCAAAATCTTAACCTCTGAATCCAAGTCTTTTGAACTAGAATTCCTTAATTGATCTAGCGTTTGTTCGAGTGTATCAATAACCTTAGGTAAATTGGATTCTGAGTTTGCATCAACCCACTCAATCAACCTTTCAATATCACTAGTATCTTCCTGTGCGTTAGAAACCGTAAAAACACACACGAAAAGTAAACCAACAATAAGGTGGTAAACAAATTGTGCAATACCCAATCTAATTTTCTCCAACAGCAGCATGCGCTAAATGTATCAATTTTAGTATCATTCTAGACTAAAATAATAAAAAAATCACTCCCTCTTGTATAAATTGAGCGTGAATAACTTGTTAATACTTCGCTATTCAACATATGGTAAAACAAGTTTTATTTAACTGTAATCTACTAAATTTGCATAAAATTCAGTTTATACCATTTTTTTAAGAATTGATATGCAGACTTTAGAACTTCAAAAAATCGCTTCGCAAGTAAGAAGAGATATTGTACGTATGGTTGCAGCCGTTAACTCAGGTCACCCAGGCGGGTCACTAGGTTGTGCAGACTTCCTGACAACATTATACTTTGACACAATGAATATTAATCCTGAAAAATTCACTATGGACGGGATTAATGAGGATGTGTTCTTTCTTTCAAATGGACACATCTCACCAGTGATTTATAGTGTTCTTGCTAGAAGAGGATATTTTGACGTGGCAGAATTAGGCACATTTAGAAAATTGAGCTCGCGTCTTCAAGGACACCCTAGTGTAGATAAAGGCTTACCAGGAATCCGAATGGCTTCGGGTTCGTTAGGTCAGGGTTTATCTTGTGCTATCGGAACCGCCCTGTCTAAAAAGTTGAATAACGATAACTCAATCGTATACTCACTTCACGGTGATGGTGAATTGCAAGAAGGCCAAATCTGGGAAGCAGCAATGTATGCCGCGGCAAACAATGTGGACAACCTCATCGCAACAGTAGACTACAACGGTCGTCAAATTGATGGGGACGTAGAAGATGTATTATCTCTCGGTAATTTGGCACAAAAATGGATAGCATTTGGTTGGGACGTTCTGGAAATGGACGGACATAACATTGATGAAATTAAAAAAACGTTGGCTCAAGCTAAACAAATGACAGGAAATGGGAAACCTATAATGATTTTGATGAAAACCGAAATGGGTCAAGGTGTTGATTACATGATGGGGTCACATAAATGGCATGGTGTTGCTCCTAATTCAGAACAATTAGAAAATGCGCTAGGTCAATTGGAAGAAACTTTGGGAGATTATTAAACATGCGTAAACTTCTGTTTTACATAGTACTATTATTTCTTTCTTTTCCAGTAATTGGACAGAAAGAGGAGCTAACACGAATTTTATTTGTGTTTGATGCTTCTAATAGTATGAATGCAAAATGGGATGAATCGACTCGAATTGCCATTGCGAAAGAATTGTTGATAAAAGCAGTGGATAGCTTACAAGGTGTTCCTAACTTGGAATTAGCTTTGCGCATCTACGGACACCAATCGCCAATTACACCAACCTATCAAGATTGCGAAGACACAAAGTTAGAAGTTCCTTTCTCCAAAGGAAATCACAACCAAATTAAAGGGAAAATAAGAGGTGTGGTCCCAAAAGGAACAACTCCAATAGCACGAAGCCTTGAAGCAGCAGCTGGTGATTTTCCAGATAGAAATGCACGAAATGTTATTATTTTAATTACAGATGGCATAGAGGCTTGTGACAATGACCCATGTATCATTGCGGATAAACTTCGTGCAAAAGGGATATCCATCCGACCTTTCGTGATTGGTATAGGACTTGATATGGAATACCTTAACCATTTTGACTGCATAGGAACATATTTGGATGCAAATAGTAAAGCTTCTTTTGCAAATGTTATGTCAACGGTTATCAATAGCGCCCTTATTTCTACAACAGCTCAAGTAAATCTGAACGATATACATGGTAAACCGATAGAAACAAACGTTACTTTTAATCTCTACAAATCCGGAACAAAAATCCCTGTTTACTCCTATACCCATACGTTGAACAAGTTTAAACTACCCGATACGCTTGTAATCAATGATAAGATTATGTATGATATTGAGGTGTTCACTACTCCGATTGTAACAAAAACTGGTTTTACACTAAAACGCAACCAACACAATATCATAGAAGTAGATGCACCACAAGGATCTTTAACAGTTCGCTTTTCGAATGCTCTTCGTGAATATCCTGTTCAAACACGCGTCATGCAACATGGAAAACCAAAAACCCTAAACGTGCAAGACATGAATCAATTGGACAGCTATATAGTTGGGAAGTATGATTTGGAAATTCTTACACTACCCCGTATCTACAGAACTGTAGATATTAAACAAAGTAGCAAGGAAACGATTAACATTCCAGCTCCAGGGATATTTAACTTACGAACAAGTATTAAAATTTCAGGTCAGATTTTTCTACTAAACGAAAAAAATGAAATGGAATGGGTAGCTAATGTCGATAACCAAACCCAGTCAAGTACTTGGAACTTACAACCGGGTAATTATCGAATTATCTACAGACCTTTAAACGCAATGAACACATTGCACACAGATAAAAAAGATTTTAAAATATTCTCCAATAAAACAACCTCATTAAATTTATAATTGATATGCAAGATTTTGAAATTTTCGGTAACAAAGATACACGCTCAGGATTCGGTGAAGGACTTCTAGAAATAGGAAAAAAGAATCCAAATGTTGTTGCATTGTGTGCAGACTTGACGGGTTCACTTAAAATGAACGCATTCGAGGACGAATTTCCAGAACGCTTTTTCCAAGTTGGTATTGCGGAAGCTAACATGATGGGATTAGCAGCTGGAATGACTGTAGGTGGAAAAATTCCATACACTGGTACCTTTGCCAATTTCTCTACTGGTCGTGTTTATGATCAAATTCGCCAATCGATAGCTTATTCGCAAAAGAATGTAAAAATTTGTGCTTCTCACGCTGGGCTTACACTAGGAGAAGATGGAGCAACGCATCAAATTTTGGAAGACATCGGTATGATGAAAATGTTGCCGAATATGACGGTTATCGTACCTGCTGATTTTAATCAAACGAAACAAGCAACTATAGCAATTGCAGATCATCAAGGTCCAGTTTACTTGCGTTTTGGTCGTCCTTCTGTTCCGATTTTTGTAAAAGCGGATGCTAAATTTGAAATTGGTAAAGCCGATGTATTAACAGAAGGAACCGATGTTACCATTATCGCATGTGGTCACCTTGTTTGGAAATCGATTGAAGCCGCAAAAGCACTTCACGAAAAAGGTATTTCGGTAGAGGTAATCAATATGCACACCATCAAACCATTAGATGAAGCAGCTATTCTAAAATCGGTAGCTAAAACCAAATGTGTCGTAACAGCTGAAGAACACATGCGTAATGGCGGACTAGGTGACTCAGTAGCACAAGTATTAGCCATGCATTCTCCTGCTCCGCAAGAATATGTTGCTGTAAACGATTCGTTTGGAGAAAGTGGAACTCCAGCTGAATTAATGACAAAATACCATATCGACACAGCAGATGTTATTGCTGCTGCTGAAAAGGTATTGGCGCGTAAAGGGTAAACTATTTAGATTAGTTTAGGAGAAATTAAAAATTTCCAAAACTTTGTCTGAGTGTCTGGTTAAAGTTAATTTTCAAATTAAACTAAGGCAGCGTGGGTTTATCATAAAAATTTCACCAAAATAATACAACTGCTACTTATTCTGAGAAATCTGATTTTACCCCTAAATCGAACGTACATCTATGAAAATTTGATTGTACATGAGGAAGTGTGTATATTACTGTTTTATAAATTTAATCCATATTGTACCTATACCTGAAATAACTTCGATAAAATAAACCCCACTAGATAGTATTGTCTCAACCTCAATATTATGTTGTGCAGAACTCATTTCAAGTTGTTGATGGTAATAGTTTTTCCCCGTCATGTCGTAAATTGCAACTTGTTTTATTATTCCAGCACTATTCTTTGACTTAATATTTAAGACATTTTGTGTCGGATTAGGAAACAATTCAAATAACTCATTGATATTTAAATCATTAATCCCAGCTGTTTCATCAACAATCAAGTCGTGTGTCGTATTTGTAATTATTGCTTTATTAAAATCAAAATAAATATGAGCTGTATTCGTAATTAAATCACCTACAGTATTTACTGAATTTTGCTTAACTCTATAATGAATAAATCCATGACTTTCAGATTCATTTGTTGTTGAATCTGGTAAATGAATTAACGGAAAATCAAATTTAAGCACATTATTTTTAAGTATAGAAACTTGGCAGTCATGACTTGTAGCTATTAATTGAAAAGAAGATGGATCAAGTGTACTTTTAAGCGTATCTAAAACATACACGTTAATTGCATCAGCAGTTCCTGTATTTTGGAAACGAATTACATATTCCAAAATTTCATCTGTAAGTAAAATAGTTGAATTTGTGGGTATGCCATTTAAGAATGTTGTTTTATCATTAGGATCATACGCTCCGATTACGACATTCGACCGGCAGTAAATATTATTTGATAAATCAGAGTCAGGTAAATCTATCCCTACACAGAATGTAACTGTATCTCCTAACCATGCACTGGTTGTCTGAAACAATGCTACAGAATTAAAATTACTACTTGAACTTAAAGCATTAAAGTAAACGGTATCACTGATAATTGTATGTGGGTAGGGCCAGTCTATCATTGTGACTCCGTCAGGAAGGATAAACCATGCAGGAATATTCTGAATATTGGAAGAACCAGTGTAATCATTAATCACTAGGTTAAAATTAAACATAAACCCAGGCCGAATTTCTGGACTAACAACACAACTAACTCCAAAATCAATACCTTCAGCTATTGTATTGGCAAAATTTCTATTTTCGAGCAATTCATCAGCATCAAGAATCAACGAATAGTTTGGGTTACAAATAGAATGAAAAGGCGTATTGAAATTCATAGCTTCAATGACATAATTACCTGGATCAAGATGGAACTCATAATAACCATTTTGATTTGTAAAGGTGATATGACTCCCTGGATTAGCCACTACCATTCGATTACCCAAAGAGATATCTCCCAATTCTTGTTGGCAATCTTCATTGACATCATAGAAAACTGTACCACTGATTGTACCACAATTTGACGAGGATAAACTTGCAGGCACATCGTAGTTTACAATTATCTCACATCCTGTAGTGTCTTGTATTATTGCCGAATAACTCCCAGGAGAAAGATTCGTCAGATAAGGCGTAGTGCTTCCGTCTTCCCATAAAATCGTAATTGTTTCCGAAAAATTGACACTCAAATGAATTGAACCATCAGTACACATAGAACTATCTACAACAGCTGTTATTTCAGATGGTGTTAATACTGTTATGTTTACATCATCTGTATTTGAACAGCCATTAATATCTACAGCCATTACGGTAAAGACTGTAGTAGGAAAATTAGCAAGAATAGTTGAGCAATTTGTAGACGTTCCCATATTCCAAAAAACGTTTACCCCATTTGTATTTGCGCATAAAGTAACCTCTTCATTGTGGCACACCGTTTGGTCTAATCCAGCATCAACAAAAGGGAGCTCAAAAATCACTATGCTCATATTTTCATTAAGCATTTCACTTTCGCTTTCATCACTCACTGAGACTAAAGAATAAACAAATGTTCCAGGCACATCCGTTGGTACAGTAAAACTTATTGTACTTTCAACTCCAGTTGAAAATATAAGTTCTTCTTCTTGCGCCCCCATCAATGTAAATGTGTACGGTGGTGTACCATTCGAGGCTGTCAATGTAATAACAGGTTCGTTAGAAAATTGACAAACCTCTGTAGAATCGTTAATTACTTCAATTGTTGCAGTAAGCTGTGCGTTGCTACAAAAGCTGAGCACAACTAAAATTAAGATAAAACTATTTTTTTTCATTCAATTATTTTTTGACAACTACTTTTACATAAAACGTTTTTTTGTGAAATAGTTGCTTACTCTTTCATAATCTTAAATCGATTTGGAATGCCATTAGCCAAAATAACTTCCAGAATATATAGCCCATTACTCAATATCATTTCTAATGCCACTCCACACTGTTTTACACCTGTTTCAAACTGTTCATGATAATACACATTACCCGCCACATCGATGATTGTAATCTCCTCTATTGCTGTTGTTTTGTTTTTCAGATGTATATACAACTCCTCTCTAGCGGGATTTGGAAAGACAAGTATTTCATTCGTGTTTTTCGTGAATTCAAAAACCCCAGCAAACTCATCCACCACCACCGTTACCGTATCGTATTTTATATCTCCGCACAGCGTTTGTTGCAGCACATACGTGGTTGTCTCCTCAGGTGTTACCCACATCCCGGCAATGGTATCTATAGGCACACCATCTACAAACCAAATACACGCCTCATTTAAACCTATTTCGGGCTGCCTGCCGATAAACACACTCTCTCCAGGGTGAATGATGGTGTCGTTTCCAGCTTGGGCGGAGGTGCTCATGTCAATGACACTGACGTCATCGATGTAGTAGTAAGCCATATTTACTCTTTGCATAGAAGACTCTCCTGATAGTAGTGGATATGAATGGACTACATTTGATAATTCTCTGGGAAGAAAATTACCGATAGTAATATACTCTTCTGTCCCATCAGCTATAAAATTATCTTCTATTTTAATCCAATTCAAGGTATCATCTAACAGACCATTTGTGTTTACAATTTGTGGATTTACATAAGGATCAGGAGGTTGATAGTTTATGGATTGAATCGAGCCATCATCAATGTAAATACCAAGTGAAGAGCAAGAGTATTGTGAGCGATATGAGAGCACGACATACATTGTCGCACAATAAGTGTTACCTTCTGTCAGTTTTTGTATTAACTTCCCTTGAATATACTCTTTATGATCATTCAACGTATTATAGTATAATGCAATCAATCCAACATAACCTATACCCGAATTAGGTTGCTGATGACCTACATAATAATTCGATGGCACACTACAACATTGAAATGTACTACATTCACTAAACAAGTCTGGAGAACTTCCTCCTCCATTCTTAAGTGTATCCCATGTTGATGCTAAGGATATTTGTCCAAAATAATCGGGACATTCTGTAATATCCTCAAAACTTGGATTAACAACCAAATTCACCTGCGATATTCCTGAATGGAATACCAGTAGCAACACAATCATTATACCACAATGTTTTCTCATATTGTTAGTTTATAATCACTACCCGTTCACGGTAGCTTGCCGATTTTGTTGTTACAACCACAATATAAGCACCGCTACTGAATCCAAAGTTAATCTTGTTTCCCTGTGGCAATTCAGTGTACAATAACATTCCTTCTAAGCTATATATGGCAATTCCCCTCAGGTCATCCGTATTCTCTTTCAAATCAAACCATACCTCTCCTGTACTCGGGTTTGGGTACAAAATTAAGCCAGAAGAAATCTCCTGTTGTTTAACCTGTTGTTTTTTAAATTCTCTGTTATTCGGACAATCATCAAAATATGTTTTAAAATCGCGATATAACAAGCGGTGAAGTACTCTTGCATGGTGAACTGTTTCCCCATCACGCGATACACAACCATGTATTAATTTGTTTAATTCTAAGGAATCTGCTACAGTGAAGGTTTCTGTTTTGGCGTTGATATAGACTGTGTAATAAGACACATAATTTTTCTCAATGTTGTTTTCAGGAGTTATACTACCAACTAAGCTTTTTGCATCCATAAAGTTTCCTGACCCCAATAATTGACCAACCTTCGCCAACGAACCGATATTTCCTTTTTGTGCATCTTTATAGAATGTGTGTAACTCATTGGATGCATCCACTGTCCATTCTTGTTGTAGTTCCATCATTCGGTACGCACGATGCTGTGCCTGAATGTATTGCTCCTTCTCAAAACGACCGTATTTTAAGCTGTCAAATACTAGTTTCTCTAATAAGCTGGTAAATTCCTTTCCCGATTTCTGTTGCATGGCATAGTAGTCATCGTTAATGACTAACCCTGTAGGAGCATTACAAACCGTTGTATTGTCGTTGGTCGATACAATTGATAGCCCATTACTAATAGCATAATCATCGGTAGGTGAATTTGTGCTCCCATTCAACGTCGGCACCTGATCCGCATCCGAATTATCTATCCACAATACACTATTGTTCGGGTCAGTACCGTTCATGGTAAACGTCTCAAAATTGCCTGAAGTAAAGTTTATCCATTTGTTTCCGCTGGCGTAGTTATCATCACCTTGAACACCAATTGTTGTGTTGTCTAATACAAAACCAAATTGGTTGTTGTCCATGGTGTTATCGTTAAAAACATATCCTCCTGAGCTGTAAAAATTAATGCCTTTACCTGTATTAATCACGCTATTACATGTAATTCTAGGGATAACCATTCCTGGGTTAATCATATCAACAGGGATAATTCCATGCCACAAATCACTGGTGTTACTAAAACCCTCTACAGTATTATTTTCTATCCTTCCACTAAAATTATAAACATGTAATATACCATATTGATCTTGGTTGGTAGATGACGGATATTCTATTTTACGCAATGAAATATAGTTTTCTTGATTCCACAATCGATTTTTCCAACCTATATCTACAGTGTACATGAAAAATAACCAAAATTGCGCATGAATACCATTGTGAACTTGGTATAATTTATTCTCTTTAATGACAATGGGGCCGGAATCAGCTGATGGAAAACCACCCGTAAACACAGTGTTGTCTGCAATAATACCATTTAATACGTATTCATCAGTAGGATTGCCATCTTTACCATCTAATGTGGCTTGAATGATGTTTTCTTTAATGGAAACAGGTCCTATTAATTGTCCTTGATTATTTGGGATAGAAGGATCGACGTCTGCCAAAAAAACAATCCCGTTACGTATATTGGTAATGGTATTTTCATCAATATTCATTTCTAACAAATATGGAGTTTGAACGAAAATACCCAGTTCACCTTCTTCCGGAATGGAAGATATAGGCATTTGGGTACTACGCATATCTGTTTGTAAAATATCAATATGCGTGTAATTTAGTATTTCAACTCCTACTGGACAGTCGTAAAAGACATTGAGACCATCTATAGTCACTTGATAAGCAGCTGATCCAATATTTGTGTTTTCCGCATAAATTCCTTTTCCTAATGTAGGGTTAAATAATTTATTCATAAATTGGAATACATTATTTGTAGAAGTAAAGTTGGAATTAACAGCATAAATACCAAACATCAATTCGTCGAACAAGTTAAATGTCCCCACGCCATCATCACCATCAATTTCAATATCAAAGAAAGCCATCCCATTTATGGTTCCGACGTTATCCAAATAAATTCCTGCCCCAGATGTATACGAACTAAGTGGATTTTTAAGATATGCTGGATTATAATTCCCCACCTCATAATGTTCGTCCAACTCACCTGAATTAATCAATGTAGTTAAATCGGTAACTGATGGCCAAGATGTAGTTGTAAATGGTATCGAACGAGAGGTAAACACATTATTATGAATTTCAAAAGGATATGTAGTAACCTGTTCTTGATAATCCGTAATATAAACATTAATATAATTACGATTAAAAACCGATTCATTGATTATTAAAACAGGAGTCGTTGCTGTATGATTCTGAATATCAATTGCAAACAAAGCATCCTCAATAAATGAATTATTGGTTACAATAAGCTGTCCACCAGGTTCAATTACAATTCCATTCCACATATTGTCACATGCGTATAAGTGAGACTTATCAATTGTCAGTACAGCTCCATTTTCTATAGTAATAGTTAAATTTGTAGCTATATTAATTACCGCATCGGTTAAAATCACATTATTTCCTGTAACAGTAACATCTGCATTTAATGCATACAATGTGTTAGGGGTAAGTGAAAAAGTGTTTGTCCAAGTAAAATCAGTAATGTTAATTCCTGAACAAATACAACTCATTACTTCAATATCTACTTTTGCATGATCGACACATCCATTAGCCCCTACACCTGTGACTGTATACACCGTATTACCTGTAGGGTAGACAATAATTGGATTATCTGTAATATCTCCAGGGGTCCAGCTATAAGTATCAGCTCCTGTTGCAGTCAAAATGACACTATCTTGTTCACACATTATCATAACCGATGCGTCAATATCTACTTCCAAATTATCGTCTATCACATCAATAAATGCGTAAACAGAAAGCGTACAACCCAAACTTGATTCGTAAGTATATGTAATCAAATGATTACCTTCACCAGCAGTTGTTGCATCAAACGAATATATACCACCCGATTCAGATACACCATCCCCTGTAAATTCTCCACCTTGAGTAGGAGGAGTTAAATAGGTGCTTAAATCTGTAATTTCTTGGTTGATACAGAGTGGGTAGGGGAAGTTGAGTAATACGACTTCTGATTGGGGAAGTATACTGACATCATCAATGTAAATATAAATAACATCCGTACCTGGTGTCGAAGTCATGTTTGATGAGTTAAATAACACAAAATTATTCAAATTTATAGTCCCTGTATAAGTGTAATTATATGAAAAATGGTGCCATGTATTATCATTTGGAACAACAAAATCCTCAATATGTACAACTTGGGGAGGTAAAACAGTCGTTGGACCACTGACTTGTGCAAAAAAATCTGTCCCACCCCCTATAGTTAACTTTCCATCAATACCAGAAGGAGGCCCCCCCCACCCACTATTATTAGATACTTTTGCTCTAAAACTAATCAGATAAGATTCATTTTGAACTATAGGTGTACTCATTAGAGACTGTATGGATTCATTCCAATGAGTAGTACCACTGAATAGCCCTATAAAATTATTATTTGGAGTACCATTCCATGAATCTGAAGGTGGATTGCTCCAAGGAGTAGGAATGGTTAGATTATTATTCCATCCATTATTGGTATTTGTACAGTTTCGTTGAAAGACATCTGGTGTATTATAAAATGATTCCCAACAATCAGTAATGACATTTCCATATGGATAACTCCCCCATTGACCACATGTATTGCTACTTTCAAAATCTCCATTATTAAGCATGCTACACGCTGATGGTGTACAATTATCGTTAAGCACATACACTAAAACATACGTGATATTCCCTCTTTTTCCGCTTGTAGAATTGTAAGGAATGTATCTTAATAATTTTAATCCTGGCGTAGCATCAGTATATGTTACTGTTGTTGCTCCTGTACCACCAGTTACATTAAGCGTACCTGTTCCTAATATTACTTGGAGACATTCAAATGCATCTGCATTGTAGTCATTATTCAAAATTCCAGTTAAAGTAATTGCTGTGCTTATTGGCCCAATAAAGGCATAAGCTCCACCAGCCGTAATACCATCATTAACACCACCCACTTCCAAACCTGTACATGAAGTCCCATAGTTTTTAAATGAGCCTGTAACAACCATATTATTACCATAAGTTGTATTAAGCGAATAGCCCAAATCACACAAGACTGTAGCTTCTTCTATCTGTAAGAAACGTTTATTCGCCCCTGTGTTTTGGGCATTAGACATGTTGAAATATACGTCATTTCCGTAAGGTGTACCAGCTGGAAAACACATATCCTCAAAATGACTCAATGTGCTAGCAGACTCGAAACAATTGGGTGTATATACTGAAACTGTTGTCCCTCCTGAATAAATGACAGCATTTCCACACACTGTTTGATCAGTAACACATGTATTTGGTGCTGCATTTGGAGGCGTAATCACGTTAGCTGGCGTTAAAGTCGAATTAAACTCAAAATCATATAATGAACAACCCGAAAAAGTTCCGTCAATTAACTTTACATTACTTTGGTTTTCCAAAAACAAATCATATCTAGAATAGTAATTGAAATTTGTCCCAAACTTTGATATACCATCGTCATTAATCAATGATGCAAATCCAAGGGCATGTGTAATTTCATGTAGTACAACTGAATATAAATCAAAATTTCCCGAAGGATTAGTCGAATTCATATCTATATGCCAATTAATAAAACTATTACTAAAATTAAATGCCATCATACCATGAAAATAATTTGCAGGTGAACCCGGGTTTGAGTTGGACGAAACCAAAGGTGAAACTACACCTGTATAAGCATCTTCTCCCGTATTAATTGTTCGCCATATTTGGTTATCAGCTATTCCACCAATAGCAGGTGATCCTGCAGGAAGCACATAAAAAGAAGAAGCCAATCCTAATACACCACTAGTAGAAGGGTTAGTAACTATTTGAGAAAGGTCCCTTACCCAAATGTTCACTTTTTCTCCGCTAGAAGATAATGGTGAAACAATAAAATCAGAAATATCGGACAGTACTTGGCATACTACTGCCGCTCTATCTGCTTCTAATTGTGTCCCTGTAGGATCCATACCACAATTAGGTTCAAAAATGACATTGAAATACCCTGCATTACAAGACGTACGAAAACTCGTTTCTTCAGTATTTATCATCAAACTGTTTAACGAGTACGTATTTCCGAAATTATCAAAAATTGTGTCAAATATATGTCCAGGTGAAAGAAGTATAGAATCTTTTATTGTTGATGTCAATATTGTCGCATCTGACACCATTGTCGTATCGGGTGGTATTAAAGCTAATGGAGTAGTATATTTGAGATGTGTCCAATTCGATACAGCATTGCTTTCTATAAAACAATTCGCTTCCAATTTATTTCCTCCAAAAACAAAAAGTATAACAGCAATAAAAAATATTCTATTGCATGTTATCCATTTCATGCTCTTTAAACCATAATACAATTTTGTGATATTTTTCATAATAGTAGTATATTTAGTTAATATTGTAGTTGATAATACTAAACTGAATCTCCAAATTAGGATAATTATTATTAAATGTCAACTTTATATTGCTTTTTTTACATAATTACGCATATTTGTTATTAAAAAATATACTATGACTCGCAAGGACACTTTCCTGCAACGTTTGGGGCAAACATCGCCTTTCCCATTCCTCATTGATGTGGATTATGCGGAAGGCATCTATATCTACGACAAGTCTGGGAAAGCTTACATGGATATGATTTCGGGAGTGGCGGTGAACAATATTGGGCATCGGCATCCAAAAGTTGTGGAGGCGCTAAAAAATCAATTGGACAAACACCTGCACGTCATGGTGTATGGTGAATTTATTCAAGATGCCGAAAATGATTTTGCGGAAAAATTGACCGCTATTTTACCCGAACAACTCAACTGTGTCTATGCCGTAAATTCTGGAACAGAAGCTAATGAAGCTGCTTTAAAACTCGCTAAACGTGTGACTGGTAGAACAGAATTGATTTCATTTAGAGGCTCGTATCACGGGTCAACACATGGATCGATGAGCGTATCGGGAAATGAAGTGAAAAAACAAGCTTTTCGCCCCTTGCTTCCTGATGTGCAATTTTTACAACACAACTCTATTCCAGACTTAGAACGCATTACAGAAAAAACAGCTGGCGTAATTATAGAAACCATTCAAGGAGACGCTGGTGTGCGCGAACCTTCATTGGAATTTCTACAAGCACTGCGCAAAAAATGTGATGAAACTGGCGCACAATTGATTTTTGACGAAATTCAAGTCGGTTTTGGTCGAACAGGACGCAATTTTGCGTTTGAACATTACAACGTCATTCCTGATATTTTAACCCTTGGAAAAGCTATTGGTGGCGGAATGTCAATGGGTGCATTTGTTTCCTCTCGTGAAAAAATGAACCTCTTCACCTTTGACCCGATGTTGGGGCATATCACCACATTTGGTGGACACCCGATGAATTGTGCTGCCGCAGCCGTAGCTATCGATGTCCTTACGAGCGAAATTGACCCAAATGAAGTGGAACGATTAGGCGCCTTATTGGAACAACTCATTTCCAGCTCACCCGAAATAAAAGAAGTACGTCGCAAGGGTTTGCTGTTCGCCTTCGACATGGAATCTTCCGAGCGCGTAGCCAAAGTGGTTGACAAATGTTTAGAAAAAGGAATTATTACCTTTTGGTTCCTCTCCCACCCTTATAGTTTTAGACTTTCACCACCACTTACTATAACCGAAGAAGAAATTCGTAAAGCAGGGGAATTGATTTTAGCGGCTATTGGGGAGACGGAGTAACTTAGTGTAAACGTTGTGAACTTTCATTCGGCTATGCTCATGATAAGTTTGGTTAAAAAGAGAGAACCACAAAGTGCACTAAGGAGGCACAAAGCACACAGAGAGAAAACAGATTGAAATTCAATTTTCAATCATACTCGAGTGTACGATAAAAAGGTCATAAAACCTAATACACTTCAATATTGACTTGTTTACAGTACATTTATTCAAATATCTCATAAAATATCAAATTCGTCAGTAACTTTTTAAAAACATTTACGCTATTCCATGTAGATTATGCTGTGGTATGATTATTTTTGAAACATTAACACTCGGTCTATGAAACAATTTTTACTCGCTGTTATTATTGCTATCTCATTTTTTGGTCACTCTCAAAGTAGTGCTACGTTCTCAGGAGAGGAAAAAGCATACATGTTTCATGTAGTCATGAAAAGCCCTATTTTGCGCGAGAATATCGGTCGTTATTTCGAGTATTCAGGTCCTAAAGTTTTTTTCAGAGATACTATTCTCAACTACGATTCTATTGATGTGATAATTATCAATGAACCCGAGTTGTTGTTTATTCGCACATCTGAAATTGCGAAAAAATCGCCTGGAATTGTGGCTGAATTAGCAAATAAAATGGCGGTTTGGGAATTAAACAAAACCTTATTAGCCTATAAACAACAGGACGAAAATGAGATGATTCAATACAAAACAAATTTTGAAAAATTTGAAAAATCTTTAATTTCCCACTTACCCAGTTCAATGCTACAACGTAACAATTCGGGCGAAACTACATTTAACACTAAATTACATAGGGTCATCAACCCGAGTCTATCGTTCAATGAGCGCGTTGCGATGCTACACACTTTTCAAGGCATTTCACTAGAAGATCAAGAACGTACCATTATTGCGCTCAACAGAGCTATCAACGAGTGGGTCAAAGCACGATGTGAGGCCATTTTCTTACAACTTGGTGCTAAAACTGAGAATTTTGAAAACATACTTATCGCTGCTGGTGACGGTTCCATGACCTCAGGGTTATTGAACGAACGTGAAAAAGATGAACAAGGTCGCTGGAATAAAGGTCTGCCAAGAGCTGTGGGACTTTTCCCTTACCAAACATACATTGGTGAGCAGGGAGACAAGAAAAATCGCACCATTATTCCTGAACGATTTGCCTCTATGACCTTGCACACAACAGGCAATGGACGAATCACCAATATACACCCCGACGTATGGGGATACAACGACACAAAGCAAACAACCGTTGTGATTGAAAAAGGTAATAAATCTTACATTTTGTTTGGTTCGGGTGAAACGCGCTTTCTTTCTCCCGACTCTACATTCTCGGAAGGAAAAACATTTTACAGCATTATTAAAGAGCTAGAAAACAAATGGATTGCCGACCTCAAAGAAATGATTTATGGAAAAAGAGGATTTGATTTTTGGATAACTCATTGGGAAAATGAACGAATAAAAACATTGAAAGAAATCAAAAAACTCGAAATGGAACTCAGTGACTTGAGAGTATCAACAGTAAGCAATACCAAAAAAGGAAAAAAAGAGCGAAAAAAAGATCAAGAAATTTTACTTGGTAAATACAATTACCTGTCTGAGTGCGAAAGCAATGTGAAAAAACTAAAAAAAGAAAAAGAAATAGCATTGATATTACTTGCCGATTATGAAAGACGATTGGATAAATACAAACAACTTATCGGCTACAATTGGATGAAATGGACTGAAAAAGATGGGCTTTACACATTTGAAGATGGTAGTACCTTCAATTTATACACACAAGACTTTCGTTTTCCAGCTCATAAATTAAGTGAAACATTTGAAGTTCGATTATTAGCCATTCCATTTTCTGCCCTCAGCGATCAAGCTGATGAGGTCATGCTACACATTAGCCTATCTGATATGAAACCTGGTTTTGACCGTACCATTCAATTTAGTGCAGAAGATTTATTTCATTCAAACTCATACCAACTCTCAGAATCTATTTTCCAACCTACTGATAGCGTGGCGTTAATGGAACTTTTTGAAGCCATTAGTCAAAAACCGAGCATCGAGATTATCGTACGTGGACAGGGTGTTGGAGAATGGAAAGATGGGAAAATCAGTAAGCAACATCCTGTTTTTGAAGAAGCATTTTACCCCGGCGAAACGAATGAAGATAAATTACGCCACAAAGAAGATTCATTGTACAAAAGCAAACGCCGAACGGAGATTTATATCGACACGAAAAACGGAATACAGATTGAAATAAATGCTTACACAGATCCTGTTCGCACTGATTTTATGCCTGAAGAACCTTCGTTGCGTAAATTAAGAGAAGAAAAGAAAATCACAGGTAATGAAGCATTAAGCGCATACCGAGCAGCAGTAGTTTTGAAGAAAGTCCAAGATGAATTAAACATACTTGCGGGAACCTATTTGCCACGTGATAAAGCAAAAATTGTAATTGATTACTTCAATAAACACATCGCTAAAACACGCGTTACTATTGGACCTTATTCTGTGCCCTTAGATCAATTTTAGTATCTCTGTGTTAATCTAAAAAACGTTTCATCCCTGGGGTATAAAATTTTTCCATTCTTCCTTTATCATTCGAAAAAATCAGAAGAACTTCCAACTTCAATTCAGGATGTTGCTCCAGAAACAACTTTGTATCTTCTACACCCATTACCATAAATGCTGTAGCGTATGCATCTGCTTTTGCGCAGTTGTCTGACCAAACTGTGGCACTTAACAACGTGTGTTGAACGGGATACCCTGTCATAGGGTCTATTGTATGGCTATATTTTATACCTTCTTTTTCATAAAACTTTCTATAATTGCCCGAAGTAGCCACAGCCCCATAACGCAAGTTAACCACATTTGTCAAATCGCGTACCTGCTCTCGACCATCATTTGATTCCTTAGGAGCATCCACACCTATTCTCCAAAAATGCCCCTCTCTATTTCGACCTTTTACCTTTACTTCTCCACCTATTTCAACAAAATAATTTTTATGCCCTTTTTGTTCCATATACAACGCCACTTCATCCACTGAAAGTCCTTGTGCAATGGCATTAAAGTCAAATTTTAAATTCGCTTTCTTTTTGGTTAATGTGAATGCCCCATTTTCTTTTCTCGAATACGCAAAATCGACATCTGTATCAAAACCAACTAAAAGCAACAGCGAATCTACTTTTGATTGATCCATTTTAATTTTAGGGTCTTTTAAAAATCCCCAACCCGCAACCAAAGGATAAATGGAAGGATTAAAAGCTCCTTGTGTATTTTTATACACTTCAATTGATTCTTCCAAGCAACGTTGAAAAAAATAATTTTTATCGACAAAAGTATATGTCCCTACTGGAGCTTTATTGAATTTCGAGACAATAGACGGTTTGATATAACTTGAAAGAGAGGTGTCAAAATGAGCCAATAATTGGTCTATTTCATCCTTTGTTACCAATAGTGAATCATCACCCGTAATAATCGTATATGTGGTACCTTGCGTATACCCGTATATAAGTTGTTTAGTTGAAATTTGAGTCTCATCTTCATGATAATCGCGATTGTTAGAACCATCATCACAAGCTGATAAAAAGAGTAACCCACTAAGAAAAATAATTTTATTTATGTCGAACCAATTTTGCATCTTGCGTATCTCGTTGCCACACATATTCAGCGATTGCAGCACCATTTTTAGTGTATGTTGTACCATATTTATTTGAACTTCTTACATAAACATCACCGCGCCCATTTTTAACAACTATACGGCGTGTTTTCATTTCGATAAGCAGTCCTTCATCGTTGTTGATTGAGAAGTTTTGCTCCGTTACACCTTCCGGAAATTCTTCTCCCAATGCATTGGCAACCGATTCAGAAAAACGAATACCTTTTGTATCAAGTTGCTCTAATAATTTATTAACCTCAAGCGTCTTTTTCTTCTTTTGTTCAAATTCTTCAGCCGATAAGTCTTCCAATTCCTTTTTTGTTTCAGTGATTACGATGGTGTTATCTAATTGTTTCTCATCTTCTTTCACCTTTTCTTTTCGCACTCCCTCTTCTATATTGGATACCGATTGTTTCGTTAACAATAAATCTTTTTCTTTTTCCAATCCTTTTTGGCTAACGTGATCTCCTTGCTTTTTATCCAAGGTTTTTACAGTCTGTACAATCTCCTCTCTTTTCTCCACTTTTTCAGATACTTCAAGCTCATGTTCCTCCGCAATTTGAGAGACCTTCTTCTTCGTGTCGAGCAAGTCTGACTTTTTGGATTCTTGTCGCTTGACATTGACATCGTCATTCGTATTAACAAGTGTTTTTACCGTTTCAACATTCGCTAATCGGTCTCCATCTCGCTTAATATTATCCTCGTTTAATTCTTTACTCGCAGCAATAATTTTAGATTCAATCGCCTTTGTCTCATCATAATTTTCTAGTGTCTTTTGACGCACACGATCAGTTATTTCTTTATTTACAGCTATTACTTTTGAATCAATGTCTTTAGAAATAGCAATCAACTCCTCATTGCTTGCCGAGATACTGGTAGTCTCGTTCTCTAATGCACGAATCAAACGTTGAATTTCGTCGTATTCTTTTACTAGTTCCTCATCGGACTTCGATTTTATATCCTTTTTAAAACCTCTTAAAACAGCTTCATTCGCATCCACCACACGCTTATCTTCTTTTTGAAAATCAGTGTGTTTATCCTCTACATTTACGACTAAACTACGTGTTTCTTGTTGAACTCGAGTTTCATCCATGGCGTCGTTTCGCAGTTTTTGTTCAATTTCGTACGTTCTACTCTTTAATTCAGCTTCATTCGCTTTCGGGATATGGGTTTTAACCTGATAAATATCCTCTTTTTCAATTTCAACTTGTCGCGTATATGCTTCAGCTCTTAGCAATTCAGCGTACTCAAACAAATTATCAACAGCATCTTTATCACTTTGAGATTTCATAAGTGTCTTCACCTCTTCTGCAACTTCTTGCTGTGCTTCCCCCCTATCCATTTCAAACAACGCTTTTTCTTTCTCAAGATCAGTTACCACCGAACGTGCAGCTAACCTTTCTTCCTCATCCGTTAGAGAACGTACAACCTGCTTATCTTCAATTTCCTCTCCCCCTTTTTTAATCTTTAGGTTTCGCTTACTTTTTCGTGCTTCCTCTGCTTTCACAAAAGCCGCTTCCCCATCTAATATTGAAATATTTTCTCGCTTACCTAAATCTTCTAACTTGACTGGTGCTTTTCCGCCATTAGCAATGATACGGTCTATTTCAGTAATTTTATCCTTAGGATATTGATCAGTTGCTCTTATGGTTAGTGCACGTTGATAAAGTCCTTTTGCTTGTTCCCACTCCTGGTTATTAAAGTATTCGTCCGCTTTATCCACGATTTTCTGATACTGTCTCATCGCTTCTTTATCCGACTCTTCACGTTGTTTTTGGATGGTAGCATTCAGCTGCTCTTTGGCATATTTGTCCATGGGTCTTACCTCAAGAGCTTCTTGGTATAACTCTTGTGCAGACTTCCAGTCTTCTAACACAAATTTGTTATCCGCCTGAGAAACTAATTTACGGTATGCTTGTTCAGTCTCGGCTTCTTTCAGTTTTTGTTGAGCGATATGTTCTAATATCTTATTGATTTCTTTGATTTTATCCTCAGCAAATTTGTCATTAGGTTTCACTTTAAGTGCTTCAGAATATGCATTTTTAGCCACTTCATAGTCATCTTCACCAAAAGCTCTATTACCTTGACCAATCCATTCGGCGTACTTTTGATTAGCAGAAGCATTTTTATCCGCCTCGATTAACGCTTTCACTTCATTGATTCGCGTTTGTGCAGCTCCATCTCCTGGCTTTATTTGCAACGCTTTTTCAAACGACTTGATGGCTTGTTCGTAGCTTCTTGCGTCAACTAACTTATTACCTTCAGCCATCACTTTCTTATATTCTTGCTGGTCTTTTTCTGCATTCAATTTGTTCGCCATCAAATTATTAACCTGCTCGATTTTTTGATTAGGTAGCGACTCATTTGGCTTTAAATTCTTCGCATTCACATAAGCTTCTAAAGCCCCAGACAGATCATTCGATGCAAGTTTAGCATCACCGCTTTTTATAGCTTCTTGATATTTTCTATCTAACTCTACTGCCTCTTTTTCTTTTAATTTTTGCTGTTCAATTTCTGCTTTGATTTCGTTTATTTTGTTCGTTGGGTAGACATCTGCAGGTTTAATAGTCAATGCTCTCTCGTAATAGCTAATCGCATTATCAAAATCTTTTGCTGCTTTTAGTTGATCTGCTTTATCTATGATTTTTTGGTAATTTTTTTCCACTTGCGAAAGAGATTCTTCTTTCATTCGCGCTTCGACATCAGCAATTTTCGCAACTACCGCCGGATCTTGCTTCACCTCCAATGCTTCTTGATATTTTTCTTTAGCCTTTTCAAAATTACCTGCCGTCAACAACTTGTCTCCTTCCGCTACGATAGCATTAAATTTTGCATCTTTTTGCTGATTTGATTCTAGTTCTGCAATTTTAGCCTTAAGTTCTGCAATTTTAGTTTTAGGTAATGACTCTTCAGGTTTTACTTTTGAAGCTTTTTCATATTCCACTATCGCAGATTGTAAATCTTTTGCTGATTCAAATTGTTGCGCACGTGCAATCGCTTCAGTATAATTTTGTTCTTTCAATAAGTTAGTTTGTTGCGTCTCTATTTGCGTTTTAATATCCGCTACTTTTTTTCTCAAACTAGCGTCATCTTTATACGATAATGCTTCTTCGTATTTAGAAATTGATTCGGAAAGTTTAGACGTTGCATAAAGCGCATTCCCCTCGCTTACTAATTGATTGTACTTTGCCTCTTTTTCAGCAGCTGATTGACTTTCAGCTATTTTATTATTGATTAATTTAAGCTGATCCTTAGGATAATTTTGACTCCCATCAATTTGGGAAGCTTCTTCGTATGCTTTAGCCGCTTCTTTTAATTTGTCTGTAGCAAACAACTGATCTGCTTGATTGATTTTTTCCTGATATGCTTTTTCCTGCTTCTCTTTAGCCGCTTTTTCCTCAAGTAACTTCTCAATTTCTTTAATCCGTTGAGATGGGTGGGCTTCTTTTTTAACCAACAGTGCTTCTTGATAGGTTGATTTTGCTAGTTCAAGCTTTCCTGCTGTAAAATTAGCATCCGCATCTGCAATAAGTTTAGCATATTGCGCTTCTTGAGCTGCGTTTTGCTCTTTATTCTGAATTAATTTATTAATCTCCTCTATTTTATCTTGAGGTAATTTTTCTGAAGGTTTTAAACTTTTCGCTTCTTCATAATATGATTTCGCTTTGTTTAAATCGCCACTTGATAAAGCGCTGGAACCAGCCTGAATTGCCTCAGCATACTTTTTTTCTAACTCAGCCTCTTTATCTAATTTCGCTTGTAATGCTTCTATTTCTTTAATTTTTTCTTTAGGCAGACTTTCAGATGGTTTCAATTGACTTGCTGCTTCATATTTTGCTTTTGAGTCCGTATACTTTTGACTCGCAAACAATGCATTAGCTTCCGTAATCAGGTTGTCATATTTTTTATTCAGTTCTGCTTCCGCGTTTAGCTCAGTTAATTTGTTGGTTATTAGTTCAATTTGAGATGTTGGGTATTTTTCTCCAGATTTAATCGTTAATGCCTCCTCGTATTTTTTACGAGCATCTTCTAGCTTATTGGCATTAAATAGTTGATCTGCCTCAGCAATTTTCTTCGTGTAATTTTCGTTAATTTTCGCAGCCTCTTCCTTATTTTTTAGTTGCTGTTCAGCTTGTGCAATTTTATCCTTTGGTTCTTGTTCATTTGGTTTTATGACTAGTGCCTCTTTATATGCACCAATTGCATCTTTCCAATTTTCAGAGTCAAACAACTTGTTAGCTTTTTGCAATGCTTCTGCATAAGCTTTATTCTTCGCTTCTTGTTCAGATTTATTTGCCAAAATTTTATCAATTTCCGCAATGCGTTCGATTGGTGCTTTTTCAGCTGGCTTCAAGCCTGATGCTACTTGGTATTTTGCTTTAGCCTCTTCATACTTTTCTGCACCAAACAATTCTTTGGCAGCAGTCATTGCATCATTGTAGTCTTTTTCTAATTTAGCATTAGCTGCTTCTTTTTCAATTAATTCTTTAATTGACTTAATTTGATCTTTCGGATATTGTTCTGTTTTTTTAGCTAATGCTTGCTCGTACGTACTAATTGCTTTATCGTACTGTTTTTGATCACGTAAATTATCCGCCGCTTTGATTAAATTATAATACTCTTCGTTCTTTTGTTTTTCTTCTAATTCAGCACGACGTTGCGCAGACAAAATTTCATCAATTGCAATCACACGATCCGAAGCATGTTTATCATTTGGTTTAAAACCTAAAGCTTCCTCATATTTTTTAAGTGCGTTATCCCAATCTTTAGCTACAAATGCCTTATCAGCTAGCGCTATTGCCTCATTGTATTTCGCCTCTTTTTCGGCAAGTTTCTTTGCTTCTTCAATTTCTGCAATTTTCGCCTTTACCTCTTCAATCTTTGTTTTCGGTAGTGCTTCGGATGGTTTTAATTTAGCTGCTTCCTCGTAATTTTTTAATGCGTCTTCGTATTTTTTAAGTGCCACATTCTTATCACCTGCGCCCATTGCTTCGTCATACTTCTTGTTGATTTCAGCAGTTTGATCTCCTTGCTTTTCTTTTTGAGCAAGCATGGCATCAATTTTCGATTTCATCGATGCCAATTGTTTGCGGTCCATATCAGTCATCATTTTCTTCATATTGACAGAAAATGTGGTGGTAGGTTCTTGCGCAAAGAATGACATATCCAAGCCAGGCACTTCAGCATAAAGCGTCATTTCCATTTCTTGCATCAAATCACCTGCGGGTAAATCTTCTTCGTTTACACCCACTAAATCAACATACAAATGTCGTGTAACAAGGCCTCCTTTAGAAAATTCTATCTTATATTTTTTCCCGTATTCTAAACCAATTTTAAACTTACCACTGTTAGAAGTAATTGTTGAACTTATTGGAGAACCATTTGATGTAACACTAACCGTAACATCGCCTTCTCTCCTGTTCATGTCATCGTTAGTCACTGCTCCAAACAACAAGAACTTGCTTTGCCCAAAGGATAATTGAGCAAACACAATTAATGCGAGTATTAATATATATTTCATTCTTACCATTTAAACGAAGAAAATCGAACTTGGTTACTCTTTTTTTCATTCTCAACTTACAAATATCGTGAAAAATTAGCATACTTGTTAAAAACTATTGATATGCTTGCTTTTGATAAACTTAGTTATTGGGAAAAAAAGACATACTTTGAGCAAATTGATTTTCTAATAATTGGCTCAGGAATAGTTGGTTTATCAACTGCGTTATCCCTTCGTGAACAGGATAAAAATTGCCGCATTTTGATTCTTGAACGAGGATATTTACCTACTGGCGCGAGCACAAAAAATGCTGGCTTCACCTGTTTTGGAAGCCCATCAGAACTGCTTGATGACATTCATCATTATGGAATAGAAAAAGTAACGGAAACCCTTAAACTTCGTTTCAATGGTCTTGAAAAATTAAAATCCAGAATAAACTTATCTGCTATTAATTACCAACAATGTGGATCATACGAATTGTTTACCTCAAATGACCAGCTCAGTTATAACTCGTGTGTTAATCAAATCAACTTTTTAAATCAATTAGTTGAAAGAACAACTGGTTTAACAAACTGCTATTCGCTACCAGAAAAACCATTTAATCAACTATCCTCTGCACCTATTCAGTCTATCTTTAATCAATATGAGGGACAACTTGATACCGGATTACTGATGTCAGAGCTAACCAAATTAGCCATCACCCATAACATTCACATTCTTAATTCGATTGAAGTTAATCGCATTATTTCAGATCAGGTCGTTCGAGTAGAAACGAATTATGGTGACATAGTTGCGCAAAAAGTACTGTTATGCACAAATGGTTTGACGCAAATGCTCTACCCTAATATACCTATTCAACCTGCACGTGCACAGGTAATCGTAACTTCACCTATTCCGAATTTAACGCTAGATAGCACTTATCATTACGATAAAGGTTATTATTATTTTAGAGTAGTGGATAATAACAGAATATTAATTGGTGGGGCTCGAAATGCTGACTTTAAAGGTGAGCAAACGCTGGAGATTGAAAACACAACATTCATTCTTTCTAAGATAATTGATTTGCTAAAACATACTATTATTCCTAATACTGATTTTACAATTGATTATCAATGGGCTGGAATCATGGGTATCGGTCAAGAGAAAAAGCCGATGATAACCGAGCTTGAACAAAATATTTTTTGTGCAATTGGTTTGGGAGGGATGGGAGTTGCAATGGGGTCTGAGGTTGGAACTATTCTTGCACACAAAGTGATTCAGAAAGCATAATCACCCATCATTACATTTATTTTACAACGATAAAAATACGCTTTATTTACTCTGCAACATAAATCACTTTATTATACCAATCAAATTGTTATTTTTGCAGTCGGATATCCCAAAGACTATATGAAAAAAGTTCTTGTTTTACATTATTCACAAACAGGTCAATTGACAGAAATACTAGAATCGCTAGTTTCTTCGATGAACAATGTAACGCTTGAATTCAAATCTATTACACCATCAAATCCGTATCCATTTCCTTGGAATAGCAATGCTTTTTTTGACCAAATGCCCGATTCCGTTTTAGGGAATACACACGTCATTGAACCCATAATCACCGATTATGATCACTATGATTTGATTATTCTCGGTTATCAAGTTTGGTTTCTGAGTCCTTCCATTCCTTTCAATAGTTTTTTACAATCTGAGACGGCTCGAAAACTACTTAAAAACACACCTGTTATTACAGTGCTCGGTGTACGTAACATGTGGGCCATGGCTCAAGAAAAAGTAAAGAGAAAGCTAAACGAATTAAAAGCTGAATTGGTTGGGAATATTGTATTTGAGGACAAAAATCCAAATTTAATTTCCGTCATCACCATTCAACATTGGTTGTTTGGAGGAAAGAAGACCAAGTTCTTAGGTTTTTTCCCTATACCTGGTGTTTCTAAAACAGATATTGAAGATGCTTCAAAATTTGGAAAAACCATAGCGCAACATTTAATCGAAAATGATTGTAACAATTTACAAAGTGAACTCGTCAAACAAAATGCAGTTCGGGTTGTTGATACCTTAATTTTTGTCGAAAAACGAGGCTCAATGCTGTTTCGCTTATGGGCAAAGTTAATTGAACGTAAAAGTTCAACCCCATCGAAACGAAAATTTTGGTTAAAAGTATTTAATATTTACTTACTTTTTGCTTTATTTATAGTTTCGCCAATAGTGTTAACAATATACACACTATCTAAATTGTTTCTTATCAAACAAATTAGAAAAGATAAAAAATATTACTTAGGTGTTAAGTTAAATTAAATGATAAAACAAGCATATATAACGCGAATAAGTAAATACTTACCGCACGACCCAATATCAAATGATGAAATAGAAAAGGTTCTAGGTTACGTAAATGACCAACCTTCTAAAAGTCGTGCAATTGTATTGCGAAACAACGGAATCAAAACGCGTCACTTTGCAATTGACAAGCAAGGTAATTTTACCCATAACAACGTTCAACTTACCTGCGAAGCTATTAGTCGCCTAGTGAACGAACAAGAGATTCAAGAAGTTGACTTATTGGCTTGTGGTACTTCTTCTCCTGATCAGATGATGCCCTCTCACGGGTTGATGGTTCATGGTGAACTCACATACGCCCCTTCTTTTGAAGTTGTTTCTCCCGCAGGAAATTGTTGTTCCTCCATGCATGGATTGAAATATGCCTTTAATTCTATTCGAGTGAACGATGCTAAAAAAGCCATCGTTACTGGTTCAGAATCATTCGCTAGACGTATGCAAGCATCCAATTTTGTCGAAGAAATTGATAAACTTCGTGAACTTGAAGAAAATCCATACATCGCTTTTGAAAAAGATTTTTTACGATGGATGCTTTCAGATGGAGCAGCTGCGGTGTTGGTAGAAGATAAACCAAATGAAAATGGAATCTCGCTAAGAATTGACTCAATTGACATGTGTTCATATGCTCAACGCTATGAAACGTGTATGTACATGGGAGGTGATAAAAACCCTGATGGCTCATTCAAAGGCTACTTAGAATTTACAAATCAAGAAATTATTGCAGAAGGTGTTTTTGCGGTGAAACAAGATGTAAAATTGCTTCGCCCAAATATTGTTGCCCAAGGATTTGAAAAGTTAGCTGATGTAATTAAACGAGATAATCTTTCTCCAGATCAAATCGATTGGTTTTTGCCACACATGTCTTCTGAATTTTTCAGAAAGCCTATTGAAGAAACACTAAAAGCACATCATTTTGAAATACCTCAAGAAAAATGGTTTACAAATTTAACCAAAGTAGGTAATGTAGGTTCTGCCAGCCCTTTCTTGATGCTTGAAGAAATGATGAATGAAAATATGTTGAAAAAAGGTCAACGCATATTAATTGCAGTACCAGAAAGTGCTCGTTTCACGTACGCTTTTGTATTTATTACTGTCGTATAACCATGAAGAAAGACGAAATTCCACAGGATTATAGTGCACTGGTAAATCATTTTCGTGAACTTTGTTACGCTAAGGATAATGAAGGAAACTATACAACTGGACTTTCAACAGGATGGGAAGTAAAGACAATTGCCCTAGAACAAGCGTGGGACGACATTAAAATGCGTATAGAAGAAACCCTTGAGGAAATAAAAAAGGGAACTAAATCGCCCTTGGCTTACTTCATGGAATTGAGGCTAATGGATTCCAAACTATTAGCTCAATATGCCGAGATATGGCATTTTCGAGTAAGAATACACTTGAACAATCCCGCAGCATTCAACAAATTACCTCTTAAGACACTCGAAAAATATGCAAAAGCATTAGACATTACAGTTCAAGACCTTATCCAATTCAACAACGCATGAAAATTGATTTTCAACACCACCAATCCGCACATTGTGAAAACGGAGTTACTTCCAACCTTTTTCGCTACTATGGTTTAAATTTATCTGAGCCTATGGTGTTTGGAATAGGTGGAGGAGTGTTTTTCATGCATTTACCTTTTATCAAAGTCAATAATGCGCCAGGAACAACATTTCGCCCAATGCCAGGAACTATTTTCAAACGCAACGCAGCATATTTTGATATAAAATACAAACGAATACGATTCAAATCTGAGGAAAAAGCACAAGATACATTAGATGAGATTTTAGCTCAAGGAAAACCTGTAGGACTCCAAGTTGGTGTATTTCACCTTCCCTACTTTCCTCCTGAATATCGTTTTCATTTTAACGCACACAATATTGTAGTTTTTGGAAAAGAAGGTAATAACTACCTCATTTCAGACCCTGTTATGGAAACAACCACTACAATTACCGAAGCTGAATTAAATCGAGTGCGATTTGCCAAAGGTGCTTTTGCTCCCAAAGGTCAAATTTATTATCCTGAAGGAATTCCTCATATTTCCGATGATAAAATTAGAGGTGGAATCAAAAAAGGGATTAAACATTCTGCGTTCTTTATGAATGCACCAGGTCCAATAATAGGTGTGAATGGAATTCGATACATTTCCAAAAAAGTACGCAACTACAAACAAAAATTAGGAGACCGAAAAGCGGGTCTCTACCTCGGTCAGCTTGTGCGAATGCAAGAAGAAATCGGCACAGGAGGAGGTGGGTTCCGCTATTTACATGCTGCATTTCTACAAGAATCATATGGCTACATTCCCAATGAAAAATTAATAGCGTTAAGTGACCAATTCACGCTATCTGGTGATTTATGGAGACAATTTGCTTCACAGTGTGCAGCGATTTACAGAGGTAGAGCTACAGGTCAAGATGCGTTTGACACAGCAGCAGACATACTGTTAGACATCGCTGAAGTTGAAAAGCAAGCATTTCGATTATCTGCCAAACTTAAGTTATAGCAATGACGGCTCTGGATATTCATGGTATAACGAAACAATATAAAGATGCAGACACTCCTGCCTTAAACAATATTTCGTTGTCAATACAAGAAGGAGATGTCGTGGGGATTCTTGGTCCAAATGGCGCTGGAAAAACAACTTTAATTTCGATAATCAGTAATTTAATTACACCCGATTCAGGTAGCATTCAGGTGTTTGACTTAAACAATCAAGATAAAAAAGTAAAATACATCTTAGGGGTTGTTCCACAAGAGTATGCCTTATATTTTGATATGACACCGCAGGAAAACCTTTGGTATTTTGGCAAAATGTGGGACATACCCAATCAAAAGCTTCAACAAAAAATTGATGAATTGCTAACCGTATTGGGACTTGCAGATGTCAAACACAAAAAACTTAGTACATTCTCTGGTGGAATGAAGCGACGAATTAATCTAGCTGCATCCATTATTAACGACCCGCGGATATTGATACTTGACGAACCCACAGTTGGAGTTGACGTTCAATCTAGAGCTGCCATTATGGACTACCTCAGATACCTCAATTCAACCCAAAATATGACCATCATTTATACCTCTCACCTCATGTCTGAGGCACAAGAGTTATGCGATTATGTGCATATTATTGAATACGGCAAATTACTAGAATCAGGTTCCCCTAAATCACTTATAGAAACTCATCAAGCGCATAACCTTGAGGAAGTGTTTTTAAAACTTACCGGTAAATCTATTCGAAACTGATGCGGAAATTATTAACTGGAATATGGAAGGAAATTATCTTATTAAGACGAGATAAAGCAGGACTTGGAATACTTTTTGCAATGCCTGCTGCGCTAGTTGTTATCATTACATTAGTGCAGGACAGCACCTTTCAACTCATGCAAGATAATCGAATTCCTGTAGTCATTGTGAATCAAGACCAAGGTAATATCTCAACCCAACTGATTGCAGACATTCAAAAATTAGGTGATTTTAATATCGAAGTTAATGACCAACTTGCCTTATCTACCCTCGAAAATGAAATTCAAAAAGGCACTTATAAGGTTGGTATATATATACCTACCAATTTTTCAAACTGGATTAACGAAAAAAGTACTCGAAACGGGGATAAGATTATTGCTGCATTAAATGATTCCCCATCAACATCGTCCCCATTATCGGACACCGTTCACATTCAACTCGTTTTTGATCCTGTTATGAAACTATCGTTTCGCACAGCAGTTCGAAATGGATTGGAAACAATTTTGGCACGAATTGAAACGGCACAAATGATGGAGGCATTGTTTGTGGATTTAACCGGAGATGGATTGCCTTTAGAAATAACTGAAATGCTTCAACATCCGACATTCTACTTTGAAGAGCTCGTTCAGGACAAAGATGGAAAATCAAAAATCCCCACCTCTACACAACACAACGTACCTGCATGGACATTATTTGCCATGTTTTTTATTGTCATAGCTTTAGGAGGAAACATTGTGTACGAAAAAAATCAAGGAAGCTTTATGCGTCTTCGTACATTGCCTGTATCATTAATGAACATTTTGACAGCAAAGGTGTTTACCTATATTATCGTTTGCTTTGTTCAACTCGTTTTTATTATGCTAATCGGACTTTACATTTTTCCACATATTGGCTTACCAAAAATTGAGCTTCCAGAAAACATGGGGTTATTCCTCTTCATGACTTTTTTGATTGCATTGGCAGCTACTTCCTATGGCATGTTAGTCGGTACATTATCCAAAACTCATCAACAAGCAGGGTCGTTTGGAGCAATTTCAGTTATGATTTTAGCTGCACTAGGCGGTGTTTGGGTTCCGACATTTGCAATGCCTGAGATTTTACAAAAAATCAGTGTATTCTCTCCATTAAATTGGGGTCTTGAATCATACTATGGTTTATTTATTCGTAATTCTTCGCTAAGTGATTTGTATATTTACGCAGTTTTATTTGTGTTGTTTTCGGTATGTTGTTTTTCTATTACCTTTGCATCACTTAGAAAACAAAATATTTTTTAATATCCTAATTCAAGAAAATGAATCGTTCAGAATTAATACAAGACCTAAAAGCTCAGATTATTGAGCAATTGAACCTAATGGAAATGAAGCCCGAAGATATCGCTGATGATGCGCAACTTTTTGGCGAAGAAATCGGTCTTGACTCTATAGACTCTTTTGAGTTAATCGTGTTAATGGAAAGAGAATATAGTGTAAAAATAACTGACCCAAAAGAAGGTCGTCAAATTCTAGCAACCGTTTCAGCCATGGCAGATTACATCATGGAAAAATCTGATAAATTCAAAGCTTAATTCGCTTTATCCTCATTGAGTCAACGTGTATTCATAACTGGTATGGGTGTTGTTTCAGCCATCGGAAATTCGGTAGCTGAGAATTGGGATGCATTAATACGTAATAAAAGTGGTGTTTCAACAGCACGGTTTGTGGATTCTAAACACATTGACAATTTCTTGTTTGGAGAAGTTAATTTATCCAATGACGAACTAAAAGGGTTATTGGGCTTAGTTGCTGACTCGAATTATGCTAGAACGACATTGCTTGCGCTACTTGCCGTTAATGAAGCCATTTTATCTGCTCAAATTTCAACAGCAGAAATTGATGCAATCATTATGGGCTGCACCGTTTCATCCATGTGTGAAACACGCAAACTTTATGAAAATGCCCAAGGAATTGACAATAAATCCATGTTATATGACCGATACGACATTGGCTCAGTAGCAATGGAAATTAGCGAAGTAATTGGGCACATCCCTTTTCACAACACCATCAATACCGCTTGTTCATCATCGGCTAATGCTATCATGCAAGGCGTAATGATGATTAAATCTGGTAAAGCAACCAAAATACTCGTTGGTGGAGCTGATGCACTTTCTAAATACACCATCAATGGATTCAATTCAATGATGTTGCTATCAGAAGGTCGTTGCACACCTTTTTCAGATGATAAACACGGTATAAACTTAGGTGAAGGGGCTGGTTTTCTTATACTAGAAGGCGAAGAAAACATGTCTCTTGATAAGACTCCGCTAGCTGAAATTATTGGTTTTGGTAATGCGAACGACAGTTATCATGCCACATCAACTTCACCCGAAGCTATAGGCCCCATTAAAGCCATGCATACAGCAATAAATTATGCGGGTATAGCTCCTTCACAAATTGATTACATCAATGCACACGGTACAGGAACAGAAAACAATGATGAAACAGAACTCAAGGCTATTCAACATATTTTCAAACCTGTTCCCCTATTCTCTTCTACTAAACCCTATACTGGACATACATTAGGTGCTGCAGGATCTATCGAAGCAATATTTTCGGTCTTGATGATGCTTAATAATGTTGCTATCGGAAACCAAATTAACGAAAACAATCCAACTGAAAACTTGACTTCAATCGAAATAAATCGTATATTGAGTAACTCTTTTGGATTTGGCGGAAATTGTACATCGTTACTTTTTCAAAAAATTCGAACGGGAAATTAAATGTTTCAGTATAAAATCACATTATGAAGTTTTACCTGAATCATAGCTCTTGCATTTCACCTCAACAATCTTTTGAAGGCATTTTTCCTCGTGAAGTAAATCTAAATCAAACCGCTCATCATATACTTGCTATAGAACCCGATTACAAACCATTCTTGCCATTGAATTTATTGCGTAGAATGGGGAAAATATCGCGTATGGGATTAACGACAGGGCTGAAAGTTATACAGGATAGTCAAATTGAATTTGATGCTATTATCAGCGGTTCTGCCTATGGGAGTAATGAAGAATCATTTAAGTTTTTGGATCAAATTTACAAATACGATGAGGGCCCTATGACTCCTACGAACTTTACACAATCCACTACCAATGTCGTATCTGCACAGCTCGGTTTAATGACAAAAAATTACTGCTACAACTCAACCAACAGCCAAAAAGCACATTCGTTTGAAAATTCACTTTTAGAAGGAATGTTATTGTTGGAAAATAATATTTCTAAACACATTTTAGTTGGAGCTGTAGATGAAATATCGCAGTACACCTTCAATTTATTTGGCTTACTTGATTGGGTGCGCACGGACAACGTCACTCCCGAAAAAGCAATTCAACAAAAAGGCAAAGGATTTGTCCCGGGTGAGGGATCTGCATTTTTTCACCTTTCATCCGAACGCGAATGCCACGAATCAGTCTGCATCGAATTACTCAAAACTTATGTAGGCCCGTATCAACTTCAAATAAAAGAAGATTTACGCCAGTTGGAATATGAACCCGACTTAATTTTGAGCCCGTTAAATGGTGATACTGATAATGACAACACCGTCAATGAACTCCTCGCTCATTTTGAAGACGTTCCTCAAATACATTTTAAAAAATATTTTGGAGATTCACCTACTGTTTCAGCCCTTTCTATTTGGCTTGGTCAACAATTATTAAATCCAGAAAACACACATTTTGAAGGCATAAATTGGGTAAAACCACTTCGATCTATCTTAATTTTTAACAAGTTTGAAACTGGTCAATCAAGCTTAATCGTATTGTCAAAATCATAAATAGACTGGTCATACACATTCAATTGGTATTCCTTTAAATTTAATTATATTTGCCTTGAAAATGGGTAATGGTGTCTGCCTTGAACTGTTTAATTGTAAACTGATGACGCCTGTGAATTAATGCAACAGTAGTATTATTATTGAACAGGTATGATGTCTTTTAAATCCAACAAAAAATCACTTAAACGAAGAACCACTCGCTCTTCGCACACATTTTTCAACAACATTGTTTACAGTATATTAGTAGGAATATCTGTAGGTCTAGCTTCCGCATTCTTTTTAATCAGTTTAGATTGGGTGACCTTAACACGTGAATCAAATCAGTGGATTATTTGGTTATTACCAATTGGAGGGTTGGTCATTGGAATGACATACCATTATTATGGGAAAGATGTCGTCAGGGGAAATAACTTGTTGATTGAAGAATATCACACCCCAAAAAAATACATCCCCTTCAAAATGGCTCCTTTTGTGCTATTTGGTACATTAATCACACACCTTTTTGGAGGCTCTGCAGGAAGAGAAGGGACAGCCGTACAAATGGGAGGTGCTATTTCAGATCAATTTTCACGATGGTTTGGCATTCAATCTATCAACCGAAAAACACTCCTTATCATGGGTATTAGCGCTGGTTTTTCGGGTGTTTTCGGCACACCTATTGCCGCAGCAATATTTTCAATCGAAGTGCTTACAAAAGGGAAAAATAGATACCGTGCTATCGTACCTGCACTCTTAGCAGCTTATATAGCAGATGTCACTTGTCACTTCGCTGGAGCAACGCATACACACTATCACATCCCTTTCGCCCCAGACATGACAATAAACCTGTTTCTATGGACTGTTTTGTCTGGAATTTTGTTCGGAATAACGGCTTACTCTTTTTCAACTATCATGAGGTTGTTTACTACATTCTTTCAACGCATAATTAGCTACCCACCTCTGCGTCCAGTAGTCGGAGGGATAATAATAGCTATCTGCGTGTACCTCATGGGAACAACTAAATACATTGGATTGGGAATTCCTACTATTGTAGAGTCTTTTGATGCTCAACTTCCGCAATATGATTTTCTCATCAAACTACTCATCACAGCATTTACACTTTCAGCTGGATTTAAAGGTGGTGAAGTAACGCCCTTGTTTTTCATCGGAGCCACATTAGGGAATCTATTGTTTATATTTATCCCTTTGCCATTAGCATTGTTAGCAGGAATGGGATTTGTAGCCGTTTTTTCTGGCGCAACAAATACTCCTATTGCATGTGCGATAATGGGAATAGAATTGTTTGGGATAGAAGGCGGAGCATACATTACAGTAGCATGTGTAGTTGCATTTATTTTCTCAGGAAAAACTGGGATTTACAGCGCTCAATCCGTTCCTGTATTAAAGCAGGAACTCCCCGACATATTATTACGTAGAAAATCGAAGTAAGCGAATCAATTCACGAAGCGAATCAAACGTCCTTCTACCGTAAGTTCTGAAAAATCATATTGCTCTTTTATCCATTCTAACGTTTGTTTTTGATAGAAAAAGACATGTGTAACATCGTTTTTATAGTACCAATTATCGAAACTCATATGTGCATCAAATAGATCAGTCATACAATACAAAATTCCATTTGGTTTCAACAAATTTTTCAACTGTTTAAACGATTCAGATGGGAAATTAAAATGTTCCATTACTTCACAACAAACGATATAATCGTATTGGTAAGCGAGTAAATCGGTATTATTCCAATAATAAGGGTCATACTCGATAATATCGAAATTGTGATTGCGCAACATTACACTAATCACAGGTCCTGGTCCAGCGCCAAAATCCAAGCCTTTTTGGTCTTTCGTATGCTTTTTTAGAATGGCTTCAACTATAGGTGAAACAAAATGCTGATAGTTTAAATCGGCTACATCATTATTGTGTTTATCATAGCGTTCTTTCTCTTCTGTGTGAGAAATGTGATACCTAGAAGGCAAAAATATTCCATTACAATTTAAACAATTGTAGTAGGACTTTTTTATATAAGCTCTGAACACAATCGAGTCTGCAAAACATAACGGGCATTGTGCTATGTCTTCAGAATACTCAATCATTTTTTTTCAATCCAATTCGTTTTCTCACCTTATCCACTTCCAACACTTCGACAGTTACATGCTGATGCAACGCAATAAAATCAGAAGGGTTTTCAACATATACATCTGCCAATTGAGATTTATGAATTAACCCATTTTCTTTGATTCCAATATTTACAAACGCTCCAAAATTCGTCACATTGGTTACTATCCCAGGTAACTTCTGTCCTACAAACAAATCATCTATTGTGCGGACAGACTTACTAAACTCTAGCACCTTTGCTTTGTTTCGGGGATCCCTTCCAGGTTTGCGCAATTCAGCCAATATATCTTTATCTGTAAAAGACAAATCGCTTGAATTATCTAATTGATCAATTGCTTCTTGATTACCTATTAGTGCTTCAATTTTCATTCCCAATTTGGACGAAAATTCATTCACTCTCCCATAGGATTCTGGATGAACAGCTGTATTATCTAGCGGATTAATCCCATCACGAATACGCAAAAATCCTGCACACTGTTCGAAGGCTTTATCACCCAATCGAGGTACTTTTTTTAGCGCACCACGCTCCTTGAACGGGCCATTTTCCACACGATATTTTACAATGTTTTCTGCCAAAGACATGCCTAATCCTGATACATAGCTCAACAAATAAGGTGAAGCCGTATTCAATTCTACACCCACACTGTTTACAGCAGAAACCACCACATCATCAAGCGCTTCTTTCAACATCTTCTGATCCACATCGTGCTGGTACTGCCCTACCCCTAGTGACTTTGCATCAATTTTAACCAACTCTGATAGTGGGTCCATTAATCGTCTCCCTATAGACACAGCACCCCTTACCGTTACATCGTATGCGGGAAATTCTTTACGAGCAATAGGTGAAGCAGAATATATTGAAGCCCCATCTTCTCGAACAATAAAGACTAGTAAATCCTCTTTGAATCGAATGTTTTTAACAAATGATTCTGTTTCTCGACCAGCTGTCCCATCGCCAATTGCAATAGCTTCTACCTTATATATCTCAACTAACTGAGCTATTTTCGAGGATGCTTTTGCCAATTCTTTTTGAGGAGGATGAGGGAAAATAGTTTCATTGTGTAACAATTCACCTTTTTCATCCAAACAAACTACCTTACATCCCGTTCTAAAACCAGGATCGATTGCTAAAATACGTTTAGCGCCCAATGGAGGAGCTAATAACAATTGTTTTAAATTTTTTGAAAAAACACCAATTGCTTCCAAGTCAGATTTTACCTTAACAAGCTGTAGTGCTTCATTTTCCAAAGATGGTGATAAGAGACGTGTATACGAATCTTTAGCAGCTTCATAGACACAATCTGCATCCAGACCATTACCCCTTACTACCGTTCGTTCAATAATATCTAGAGCCTCTTCTTTATCAGGCTGAGCTTTAACCCTCAAAACACCTTCTTTAGCTCCGCGCATAATTGCTAGAAAACGATGAGATGGACAGCGGTTTAATCGTTCATCATGTTTAAAATAATCCTTATAGACCTGGCCAACTTCATCTTTACCTTTAATAAGTGTAGCTGACAATATAGCATTTCGCTCGAACAACTGCCTCAACCGATTACGAAGAAATGCATTTTCATTGACCCATTCTGCAATAATATCTTTTGCCCCATCTACAGCTTCTTCCACATCAGGTAAGTCACGGTTTGTAAATCGCTCAGCCATTTGATATGGGTCTCCACCTTTTTGAGCCATTATCATTTTAGCTAACGGTTCTAACCCTTTCTCTTTAGCAACCTGACCTTTCGTTCGTTTTTTCGGTTTAAATGGTAAATATAAATCTTCTAATTCTGTAGACTGATAGCAGTTTTGAATAGCATGCCTAAATTCAGGGGTGAGTACCCCTTGCTCCTCAACGGATTTAATGATTGTTACTTTACGTTCTTCTAGTTCTTCCCATTTTTTTAATCCATCGCGAACAAGCCCAACTTCAACTTCATCCAATCCTCCTGTTCGTTCTTTTCGATATCGTGAAATGAACGGTATAGTTGCTCCTTCTCTCAAAAGTTGAAGAGTAGATTCGATTTGTTTGTCCGAAATTTGAACAAATTGCTGTATGTAAGAATTGATGTGCATTGAAAAATATTTTTGCAAAAGGTCAAATTTAAGCGAGGATTTTACAACTTTTGCATAAAACATCACAAAAATGTTAACAGGTTTAAAAGTTGTAGAATTAGCGACTGTACTAGCAGGTCCTCATGTAGGTATGTTTTTTGCAGAATTAGGAGCAGAAGTTATTAAAATTGAGAATCCATTGCAGCCTGATGTGACACGCTCGTGGAAATTACCAACGGAAAAACCAGCGAGTAGTGTTTCTGCATATTTTTCTAGTGTAAATTATAAAAAAACTTACGTTCAACTCAATTTACAAAAACCTGAAGACAACTTAGAAGCCAAGCAATTGATTCAGGAAGCAGATATTTTATTGACCAATTTCAAAAAAGGTGATGCAATCAAATTTGGTTTAACTGACAAGGAATTGATGCAAACAAACCCTCAATTAATAATTGGTAAAATCAGTGGATTTGGCAACACATCAGATCGTGTGGCGTATGATTTAATCCTTCAAGCCGAAACAGGTTTTATGTCTATGAACGGGACACCCGAGAGTGGTCCTGTAAAAATGCCTGTAGCACTTATTGACGTATTAGCAGCACATCATTTAAAAGAAGGAATCCTACTTGCTTTGATGGAACGAATAAAAACTGGAAAAGGTAAAATTGTAAGCGTATCACTTTACGATGCCGCAATTTCAAGCTTGGTAAATCAAGCTTCAAATTATTTAATGTCTAAGCACATTCCACAACGAATTGGCTCCTATCACCCCAACATCGCTCCTTACGGTGAATTATTTGAAACAGCTGACGGAAAACTAATTACATTTGCCATTGGCAGTCAAACACATTTTGAAAAGCTACTTCAACTCTTAAACTTGTCAGAATTAATTACAGACAAGCGATTCACCACTAACCAGTTGCGCGTTGAAAATCGAAAAATACTAGCTGACCACTTACAATTATCCATCAAAACAATGAATTCAGCGAATATTCTTGCATCACTTCACCAACATTTAATTCCCGTTGCAGAAATAAAAAACTTGAAAGAAGTCTTTAAAGACAATGCTTCTACACATCTCATACGAGAAGAAAAAATTGATGGTAAATTAACCAAAAGAGTAACAAGTATTGCCTTTACCTATGAAAACTGAAATACGTACACCTCAATCCCAGTCTGAATGGGAACGTTATTATGAAATCCGCTTCAACGAGCTCAGAAAACCTTGGAGACAACCAAAAGGTTCTGAAAAAGATTTAGCTGAAGATTCCGCATTTCATTATGCATTATTTATTGAAGCAGAAATGGTAGGTGTGCTACGTATGGATTTAACAGACCAACCTGACATGGTTCAATTCCGATTCATGGCGATAGACAATCATTTTCAAGGTAAAAAATTAGGTGAATTATTAATGAAACATGCCGAAATGGAAGCTGCAAAAATAAACAAGCGTGTAATCATGTTACATGCGCGCGAAAAAGCGTTATCATTTTATGAAAAATTAGGCTTCAATGTAATTGAAAAATCCCATCTCCTGTTCAATACTATTCAACATTATAAAATGTTGAAAAAAATATAACATTCTGTTGTGGCATTTTTATTTTTTACAACTTTGAAAAACAACACATTAAAAACAAGACCTATATACCGATAAGGTATTTTAACTTCATAATAATTTTTGTTTACGGTAATAATTACTTAATTTAGTCGCTGAAAACAAATAATTATAAAATGAAAAAATTATTACTTAGTACGATTGTGTTGGGCTCTGCATTTTTGAGTTCCGCACAAATCATATTCAACGTACTCCAACCTAGTTCATTAGAAGGAAGTTACGATTTGGAATATGCAGAATGGGGAGCTACTCCTGACATGACAAATCCAGCAAATGCTGTTACTGGGTTTCTTCAATTAGTAGATGATGGTTCAGCTGCTGACTCATTAGGATGTGGTACATTGGTTAACACAGCTGACTTCACTAAAGGTGGTGTTATTGGGTCGCTAATTATTGATTCAGGGTCTGGATATGCTGATGCGACTGCGGTTGCGGTAACTGGTGGATCTGGTTCAGGATTAACGCTAGATATCACAGTTTCAGAAGGCGGTGAAGTAATTGCGTTAGAAGATGCTACGTTGGTTGGTGGTACTGGTTATTCAGATGACACAGATGTAGCAACAACTACTGATGGCGCTGGTATAGGTTTAACAGTGGACATTACAACTACTCCTGCAACAGGTGAAGTACTAATATTAGATGTTACTACGTTCATTCCTGGTACAGGTTATGTAACAGCAAATGATGTTACAACAACTACAGATGGCGCTGGAACTGGACTTACAGTTGACATTATCGCTAATCCATTAGACTATGTTACATCATTAGATGATTTAACGCTTAACCCTGGTTCTGAATACGAAGATGCTACTGATGTAGCTACAACTTCTGATGGAACGGGAACTGGTTTAACTGTGGATATCGAAGCTAATCCAAAGGATGTAGTTACTTCTCTTGACATTACTTCTTTATCAGCTGGTACAGGTTACGAAGATGCTACTGATGTAGCTACAACTTCTGATGGATCTGGAAGTGGTTTAACTGTGGACATTGAAGCTAATCCACGTGATGTAATTATTTCAGTAGAGTTAATTAATGTTGGAACTGGTTATGATGCTGATATATTTGATGCCCCTTATAATGGTGGTTCTGGATCAGGTTTGGTAATTGATATAACTACAGATGGTGATGCCGTTACGAATGTTACAATTATTGATGGTGGTCAAAATTATCAGATGGGTGATATGATTACTATTGATGCAGGTGATGGAAATGCGACATTTATTGTTGATGATATTGATGCTGGTGGTGATATTACTTCTATTACCATTAATAATGGTGGTGCTGGATACGCTATCGGTGAAGAAATCACTATCTCAACAGGTGATGAAAATGCAACAATTCTAGTTGATGATATTGATGAAGGTGGTGAAATTACTTCAGTTACAATTAACAATGCCGGTGAAGGATACGCAATTGGTGATGTTATCACTATATTAACAGGTTCAGAAACTGCAACAATTTTAGTTGATGGTATTAACGTTGGAGGTGAAATTACTTTTGGCGATTTAATAGATGGTGGAACTGGGTATGCAGTAGGTGATCTAATCATTATAGATGGAGGTAATGGTGATGCAACTGTTCAAGTTCAAGAAGTTGAAGAAGGTGGTGTAATTACTGCTGTAGTTATCAATAACGCTGGAACTGGTTACGAAATCGGTGATGAAATTTACATTACTGGTGGTGATGACAATGCTTCAATTATCGTTGAAGAAGTATCTGAAGGTGGTCAAATATTGACTGTAACTGTTAACAACTCTGGTACTAACTATGAAGTTGGTGATGTAGTTACTATTGTTGGTGGTGACGATAATGCTGAAGTTGAAATCACAGATGTTGCTGCTGGTAAAATTGCAGTTGTATATCGTGGCGATTGTGAGTTTGGTGTAAAAGCATTTAACGCATGGTCTGCTGGTGCAGCAGCTGTAATTATCGTTAACAATGTACCTGGTGGTCCATTAGGAATGCTTGCTGGTGCTAGTGGAGACGTAGTAGAAGTTCCTGTTATCATGATCAGCATGGAAGACGGAGCACTACTTAGAAGCGAAATTGAAGCTGGAAATGTAGAAGCATTTATCGGTAGCAAATCAGGATTATTTGAAAATGACTATGGAATGTTTGCTAATGATGTAGTATATCCTGGTAAAACAGCTATTCCTTCAATTCTTGCAACTAATGCTTCTGAATTCTCATATACGCCTGGTGCATGGATTCACAACTATGGTTTTGCCAACCAAACTACAGGTACACTTACGGTAACTATTACTAGAGGTGCTACAGAAGTATACAATGAAGTATCAACTAATATCTCAATCAATACTGGAGATAGCGTGTTTATTTCAATGCCAATATTCTCTTTAGCTACTTACCCTGTGGGTTATTATGAAGTAACTTTCACTGTAGGTTTTGATGACAAAACAGATGATTTCGTAGGTGATAACACTATCAAAACTTCGTTCTTAATTAATGATGATTTAATGTTCGCAAATGCACAAGTTGACGCTAATGGTAATTTTATCGCTGGTGGTGGACTTAGAGCACAAGGTATCGCTAGCTTTGGTGCTTGTGTCGTATTTAGAGATGCTAATGCAAGTCGCGTACTTCTTGATGGTATTCACTTTGGAGCTTCTAAAAGCGAACAAGATGGTCCTGATGGAGAATATGTATATACTTCTGTTTGGAGATTTTCAGGAAACTTCACTGACTTAGACGATCCTGCTTTTGACAATGCTGGAATTGAATTTTTAGGTGATGGTGAATATAGCTTTGACAACGGTGAGTTGAACAATGAAACTGTATTCTCTCCGCTAAGAGATGCGGATGGTGAAATCATTGCACTTCAAGACAATGTACGTTACATCTTCTGTGCTGAAACAGATGTAGAAGAAGTATTCTTTACATTTGATACGAATATTAATTACGAACGTAATTTTGAAGAGGTTGATCGTCAACCATACATGTTGATTCGTACACCTGATTTCGGTCTTGGGTTTGTAGATTTCTACGGAACACCAGCTATCGGAGTACAATTTATTGATGCTGTATTCCTTGGTTTAGGTCATCAGGATGATGTGGTGAATATCACTCCATTCCCTAACCCAGCTGTTAGCGTGTTAAATATTCCAGTTGCTAACTTGGATGGAAAAGCAACTCTTGAAATCGTTGATGTTACAGGTCGTTCAGTTAAAACTGAAAACATTGAAATCAATGGTACTCAAAATCTTTCTGTTGACGTAACGGCTATTCCTAACGGAACATACTTATTCAACATGAACTTTGAAAATGGTAAATCATCTACATTCCGTGTAGTGATTAACAAATAATAATTATCACACAGTGATGATGAAAAAGTGGAACTTCGGTTCCACTTTTTTTGTTTATAGATTTTTCACGAACTCAACCTGACAAATTAGCAACAAAAAAACCGAATACAAAATGTATCCGGTTTTCATTTAATTGGTATTCGTTTATCCTTTAATACGCTCTACATACATTCCTGTACGCGTGTCAACTTTTATACGTTCACCGTTATCGATAAACAACGGAACTCTAATTTCTGCTCCCGTATCAATTGTCGCTGGCTTCATGGTATTCGTCGCTGTATCACCTTTAATTCCAGGCTCAGTATATGTGACAACTGCCTCTATCGTAAATGGAAGATCTACTAAAAGTGGTAATTCCTCTTCGGCATGAAAAGTGATTTCACAAATCATCCCTTCTTGTAAAAACAAAGGCTTTTCAATTAATTTTGGTTCGATGTTTACTTGTTCAAACGTTTCCGAGTTCATGAACACGTAATTCACTCCTTCTTGATACAAATACTGGTAATTTCGACGCTCAATACGAACCACATCAATTTTGTGACCAGCAGAGAATGTATTATCTAGCACTTTTCCAGTTTCAATTTGTCTCATTTTTGTTCGCACAAACGCAGGCCCTTTTCCAGGCTTTACGTGTTGAAATTCAATAATCGTATACAACTTATCGTTGTGACGTATACATAATCCATTTCGGATATCAGCTGTTGTTGCCATTTTATTCTATATTGTTAATTGATTCAAAAAATATTCAAACTACATAGGTCCTCGGACAATTCCCTTGTCAGATTCTTCTATAAATTGTAACACTTGGTCGCGTTCTTTACATGGTGGAATTTCTTCCAAAATTTGCGCAATAGCCTTAGACATATTATTATTCAAGACAAATAATATTCTGTATATGTCTTCTACATTTTTTATTTGCTCATCTGTCATTCCTCTTCTTCGCAAGCCAATTGCATTTACTCCAGCAAACGTTAAAGGTTCTCTAGCCACACGAATAAATGGAGGTACATTTTTTCGAATCAACGAAGCTCCTGCAACAAACGCATGTGCACCTACTCGAATAAACTGCTGAGTACCCACTTTCCCTTCTAATATCGCATAATCTTCGATGATATTATGTCCAGATAAACCTGTGTAATTCGCTAAAATCACATTATTTCCAATAATACAATCATGCGCCACATGTACATACCCCATCAACAAACAATTATCTCCTACTTTCGTAGTCATCTTGTCTGAAGTCCCTCTGTGAATGGTTACACATTCTCTTATTATTGTGTTATTCCCTATTTCACATGTTGTGTATTCACCCGCAAATTTTAAATCTTGTGGAGCTGCACCAATTACCGCTCCTGGATAAATTTCACAGTTCTCTCCTATTCGTGTCCCAGGATATATGACCACATTAGGACCTATTTTGGTCCCCTTTCCAATCTTCACATCCTCGTAGATGGTTGAAAATTGCTCGATAACTACTCCTTCAGCAATTTCAGCTTGAGGAGAGACAACTGCAAGTTTACTTATCATTATTCTTTTTCCTTTACAATTTGAGCCAACATCATGGATTCAGAAACAACCTGACCATTTACATAAGCTGTTCCTTTCATGTTTACTAGACCTCTTCGAATTGGACTTACCAATCTCAACTCAAACACGACAGTATCACCAGGAATAACCTTTTGCTTAAATTTACATTCATCAATTTTCAAGAAATACGTCATCCATTTTTCCGGCTCGTCAACTTGATTTAACGCAAAGATGCCTCCTACTTGTGCCATTGCTTCGATTTGAAGCACGCCCGGCATCACAGGATTACTCGGGAAATGCCCTTGAAAAAATGGCTCATTCATCGTTACATTTTTTATTCCCACCACATAATCGCTTCCCATTTCTGTTATGCGATCAACTAATAAAAATGGGTAACGGTGAGGCAACATTCCCTCAATCGCATTGATATCAAATAATGTTTTTGATAAATCGAATCTACGTCCGCTTTTTTCCTGCTTCTTAATTTGCTCTTTTAACACTTTTGCAAACTGAGTATTTCCATAATGCCCTGGACGAGCTGCCAAGATGTGTGCTTTAATGAATTTACCAACTAACGCTAAATCACCAACAATATCTAATAATTTGTGACGAGCTGGCTCATTTTCATATTTTAACTTTGTACTATTCAGTACTCCAATACTCTTCACTTCAACTTTTAACTTTTCTTTCCCTAGCAATTCTGCTAAATGATCCAGTTCCTCTTGTGATACATGCTCTCTTTCTACTAGCACAATAGCATTATCTAAGTCACCTCCTTTGATTAAATTGTTTGATGCAAGGTATTCTAGCTCACGTAAAAACACAAAAGTTCTACATGCGGCAATATTGTCATTAAACTCTTCTATCTGGTACATTGAAGCGTGTTGCGTCCCTAAAACGGGCGAATTATAGTCCACCATCACCGTAAGGCGGTAAACCGAATCCGGTATCGCTAAAAATTCGATGCCTCTTTCAACATCTTCCCAAGGAATGTTTTCATCTAGCTCAAAGTATTCGCGAATAGCATCTTGTTCTTCAAATCCAACGGAAAGAATTCCCTGTACGAATGGCAATGAACTTCCGTCCATAATAGGCATTTCAGGACCATCAATTTGAATCAATGCATTGTCTACCATATTACCATATAGTGCAGCTAATACATGTTCAACAGTGTGAACTTTAGCTCCATTTTGCTCTAAAGTAGTACCTCTATTCGTCGATACTACAAAATCGCAATCTGCTTTAATAATAGGTTGACCTTCTAAATCTGTTCGCTGAAATTTATAGCCGTGATTTTCTTTTGCTGGACAAATGGTCACTTTAACCTTTTCTCCTGTGTGTAAGCCTACACCTACAAATGAAACGGATGTTTTTAGGGTTCTTTGTTTTTCGTTCATTGGGTAAATTTAACTAAGACTTTTTGAGTATATCTTCAATAACTTGTAATCGTTTTAATATCATTGGTAATTTTCTAAATCCAAAATAGGATTTTTTAAATTCTTCGATAGGAATAGCCGGCGACCCGAGCAATACTTCTCCTTCTTTTTTAATGTTATTAGGTACTCCCGATTGAGCTGCTATTTTAACCTCATCAGCAATTTTGATGTGTCCACTAACACCTACTTGACCGCCAATCATAACGTTATTACCAATTTTGGTTGAGCCTGCAACTCCTGCTTGAGCAGCCATCACCGTATTTTGACCGATTTCTACATTATGCGCAATTTGAACCAAATTATCCAACTTCACGCCTTTACGTAAAATGGTAGAACCTAAGGTTGCTCTATCCACAGTAGTATTGGCTCCTATTTCTACAAAATCTTCTAAAATCACATTCCCGATTTGAGGGACTTTGTTGTACACATTCTCCTGATTTGGAGCAAATCCAAAACCATCGGCTCCTATCACTGCTCCTGCATGAATAACACAATGATTTCCTATTACACAATCTGGGTATATTTTAACACCAGGATACAACACGCAACCATCGCCAATTTTCACATTATCCCCGACATATACTCCTGGGTATATTTTTACATCATCGCCAATTTTCACATCATCACCAATATATGCAAATGCGCCTAAATAAAGGTTATTTCCAATTTTTGAAGACTCCGAAATATAGCTAGGCTGCTCTATTTTTGGTTGTTTAACTCGAAACTGGTTGTATGCTTCAAGTAATTTAGCAAAGCACGCATAGGAATCATCTACTTTAATCAACGTACAAGAAGATGGAATCGGAGATTTAGGTACAAAATCTCTATTAACAATCACGACTGAAGCACCTGTTGTGTAAATAAACTCTTCATATTTCGGATTAGCCAAAAACGATAGCGTACCCTGCTTACCTTCTTCAATTTTTGAAAGCCCGGTAACAGTTACATCTGAATTACCAACAATATCTCCACCTAAAATTCCCGCAATTTGCGCTACACTAAATTCCATTGTCCAAAAATATAAATAATGCGTGATTCTTGACATATCAATCTTACACTTTATTAACGCCTGTATTTTAATAAATAGGGTACGCTTTTATTTTCGCATCTAGTTCTCATTAACAAATAACGATAGGGAATGGAATCATTCCTGTATACCACTGATTATCTATCTATTAAATCCTTTAATATCTTTTTTACCCACGCATATCACATGCATCTTTTTTGATTGATTAATCTTTTTAATTTATGCAACTAAGTTGCATAAATTAAAAAGATTGTATATTTGCTCAAAAAAAAAGATGAACAATGAGATTCAACACCTCTCAAAATATGATGACGATGGTGATAACCACCAATTCTATAACGCTCAAACCCCACTTAAAACCAATGCTTTTGTCTTAAGTGATGAGCAAAAAATTGAACAAATAACCTTTCATTTTAAAGAAATAATGGAAATTTTAGGCCTTGACTTGAATGATGACAGCCTTCAAGGAACGCCCCATCGATTTGCAAAAATGTATGTAAAAGAATTGTTTCATGGATTAAATCCTGCGAATAAACCGTCTATTTCAATATTCGAAAACCATTATCAGTATTCGAAGTTACTCATTGAAAAAAACATCAGTTTCTCTTCTTGTTGTGAGCATCATTTCCTTCCCATTATAGGAAAAGCGCATGTGGCATACAAATCTTCTGGAAAAATAATTGGCTTATCCAAAATAAACAGGATTGTAAAATACTATGCAGCTAGGCCTCAAGTCCAAGAGAGACTAACAATGCAAATAGCTCATGATTTAATGGAAATACTAGACACAAAAGATGTGTTTGTGATTATTGAAGCAGCGCATTTGTGTGTTTCTATGCGTGGAGTAAAAGATCAAAACAGTCAAACAGTTACCGTTTTTTATGATGGTGTATTTAACGATGAAAAAAATAGAACAGAATTACACGCACTAATATCTCAACAATGAAAAAATTACCCGTTACCGTATTAAGTGGCTTTTTAGGCGCAGGAAAAACAACTCTACTCAACCATATCCTCCACAATAAAGAAGGTTTAAGAGTAGCTGTTATTGTAAATGACATGAGCGAAATAAACGTAGATGCGCGTCTTGTTGAAAATGAATACACACTCTCAAGAACAGATGAAAAACTGGTTGAGATGTCAAATGGATGCATTTGTTGTACACTTCGAGAAGATTTAATGATTGAAGTGGAGAAACTTGCTAAAATGAATAAATTTGACTATCTTCTAATAGAAAGCACAGGGATTAGCGAGCCAATTCCTGTTGCGCAAACCTTTTCATTTGTCAATGAAGATGACAGCATTGATTTAAGCCGATTCAGTTACATAGACTGTATGGTGACAGTAGTGGATTGTTTTAATTTTTTCAAGGATTTCAGCAGTGACGAACAACTAATCGATCGTGAATTAACAGATATGGAAGGAGACTATCGTACGATTGTCAATTTACTAACCGATCAAATTGAATTTGCTAATGTAATTCTGCTCAACAAGACGGACTTGGTATCGAACGAGACACTCGCATTAATTGAAGCGATGATTCATAAATTAAATCCCGTGGCTAAAATTGTCCACTCCTCATACGGGAAAATTGGACTAAACGAAATCATCAATACAGGGCTATTTGATTATGAACAAGCCGAAGCATCTGCGGGTTGGATTAAAGAACTAGAAGGTATTCACACCCCAGAAACAGAAGAGTATGGCATTTCATCATTTGTATTCCGTGATGCAAGACCTTTTCATCCAAATCGGTTTTGGGATTATGTGAATGCCAAGTTTCCAGATACAATAATCAGAAGTAAAGGACTTTTTTGGTTAGCCTCACGTCCGAAGCAAGCTATAAATTGGTCACAAGCAGGTGGTTCTTTGAGTGCAGAAGGAGCTGGCGTTTGGTGGGACAACATGCCTTTTAGTGAACGGATTCAATTCCCTTCGTTTATAGAAAATCAAGCTGTTATCGAAAAAAGATGGAGTAAAGACTTTGGCGACAGAATAAATGAATTAGTGTTCATAGGGCAAGAAATGGATGAAGCGCTTATTCGTCAGCAACTTGAGGATTGTTTGTGTACCGCTGAAGAAATTGAGCAGTATAAAAACAATTTATTTCCCAAAGCAGATGAGTGGCCTATGCAATATGCAGATTGACGAAACACCGACGAAATCACACACTTGTTTTTCCTTCTTTACAATCAAAAAGGATAACAAAGCGCATACTTCTGCACTGGCTTAGACAATGCTGAAATATTCAAATTATCCGACGCACTTGATAAATCAATGATTTCTCCATTTTTCATCAGGATATTGATATTTTCTTTATCACTTGAGTAAGCGTTGTTTGTCAACACATTTGAAAAGACAAAATAATTTGCTTCATCAACAGTGATGTCCAGTAATTTTGCTGCTTTTTGTTTTTCCAATTCAATTCTATCGGTAGTAAAAGGTTCTTTTGACACCTCCACCTTTAACAATCGGCGATTCACAAGTTTTTTACTCAATAAGGACAACACTTTATCGGGATGATTGACCCATACTTTTATCGCCCCCATGATGTCATAATCATCTAGTTCTGCAAACTGTTCTAGCACGCGATTATCATTCAAAAATGCGTTTTTATCAACCTCATTGCGTAAGAAAAAATCTAAGGCTGGACTTGCAAACAAATACGTTCCAGATAAGGATAATACTTTTGCTCGTTCTAAAATCCGAATCAATAAATACTCCGCAGCAACAACTGTTTTGTGTAAATAAACTTGCCAATACATGAATCTACGAGAAGTAATAAATTTCTCGACCGAGTAAATTCCTTTCTCTTCCACAACCAAATGACCATTGTGTACATTTAGCATCTCTATAATTCGGTCGCTCCCTATTCTGCCTTCTGAAACCCCCGTATAGAAACTGTCCCGATTCAAGTAATCCATTCTATCCAAGTCCAATTGGCTTGAAACCAATTGATGTAAAAAGGGACGTGGATAGTCATTTTTAAACACATCCAATGCGGCCAGCAATTCAACCCCCATTTTTTTACTCAACTCCTTCATGAATGCTTCCGATATTTCTTCGTGTGTCACTCCTTTTATCAAGGTATGTTCGAGCGTATGCGAAAATGGTCCGTGGCCGATATCGTGCAACAATATGGCAGTTAACACCGCTTTTTCTTCTGTGTTCGAGATATCCACACCTTTTCTCCTCAACGTCATAATTGCTTTATCCATTAAGTGCATCGCACCTAACGCATGATGGAATCGAGTGTGCAAGGCTCCTGGGTAAACTAGATCTGTTAAGCCCAATTGCTTAATTCGACGCAATCTTTGAAAGTAGGGATGTTCTACCAAATCAAAAAAATATTCTCCCGGAATGGAAATAAAACCATATACTGGGTCGTTGAATATTTTCTTCTTATTATTTTGTAGGTAATTTGAATGCAAAACCGTAACTTTATTAACTGATTAATTTCTCATTAATTTGCGGATAAAGATACACAAAGAGAACCAATTAATTTACTGAGATAAATTTTCTGTAAACGAATCACATTAAACAGAGAAAAAACTAAAACAAAAAGCATGCAAACTAAAATTCTTTGGGCAGACGATGAAATTGATTTACTCAAACCACATATTTTATTTCTTGAGCAAAAAGGATATCATGTGGAAACGGTTAACAATGGCGCAGATGCAGTAGAAAAAAATGAAGAAACGACTTACGACGTTATTTTCCTTGATGAAAACATGCCTGGAATTAGTGGTTTAGACGCCTTAAGTCAAATCAAAGAACGTCGTCCATCTGTTCCTGTGATTATGATTACGAAGAGCGAGGAGGAATATATCATGGAAGAGGCGATTGGTGCCAAAATTGCCGACTACCTTATCAAACCTGTGAACCCAAATCAAATTCTACTTAGTCTAAAGAAAATTCTTGACCAATCGAAACTTGTATCGCAAAAAACAAACTCATCTTATCAGCAAGAATTCAGAAACTTAGGCATGAGAATGGGTGATAGGCTGAATGCGAAAGAATGGAGTGAACTTTATGCAAAGCTCGTTTATTGGGAACTGGAATTAGCCAATTCGAATGATTCTGGAATGAATGAGATTCTGAAGATGCAAAAGAGTGAAGCCAATCAACAATTTTCACGATTTATTGAAGATAATTACCTCGACTGGTTGAATGGTCAAGAATCAGCACCAGACATGATTCACACTGCATTTAAAGACAAAGTTTCTCCCCTATTATCCAAAGACAAAAAAACGTATTTAGTAGTCATTGACAATTTGCGCTTTGACCAATGGAAGGTTATTCAACCTCTGATTTCTCAATTGTTTCGAGTAAAATCAGAAGAAGTTATTTATTCCATTTTACCTACCGCTACACAATACGCTCGAAATGCATTTTTCGCAGGATTGATGCCACTTGAAATTGAACGGAAGTTCCCGAAATATTGGGTAGGAGAAGAGGAAGAAGGAGGTAAAAATTTGCATGAAAAAGAGTTACTAGAAGCTCAACTCAAACGCCTTGGCAAAGACCTTAAATGGGGATATCATAAAATCACCAATTTTGAAGGTGGAAAAAAATTGGTAGACCAGTTTAATCAATTGAAAGAAAACGATTTTACTGCCATTGTATACAACTTTGTCGACATGCTTTCTCATGCACGCACAGATATGCAAGTTATCCGCGAACTAGCTGATGATGAAGCTGCATACCGTTCTTTAACTGTTAGCTGGCTAGAACACAGTCCATTATTGGATATTTTGCGAAAAATAAAAGAAAGTAACAGTCAACTAATCATCACCACAGACCATGGTACTGTACGTGTAAAAAACCCTGTAAAAATTGTAGGTGAACGAAGTACCAATACCAATTTACGTTACAAAGTTGGACGTAATTTAAGTTATAAAGACAAAGAAGTTTTTACAATCAAAAATCCTGAAGATGCTTTTTTACCTAAAACGTCTATGTCAAGCGAGTTCGTTTTTACACGTGAAGATGACTTTTTTGTCTACCCTAATAATTACAATCATTTTGTCAAATTTTACGGCGACACTTTTCAACATGGGGGAATTTCATTAGAGGAAATATTGATTCCTTTTGTAATTTTGGAGCCTAAATAATTGACATTTTTTTCTTTATGACTCAAGAATTTCACATAGCAAATGAAACTGAAATAAAGCGTATAGCACAAGAATTTTTGACATTTATCCAAGATCGAAAAACAATTTGTTTTAATGGACAAATGGGCGCAGGAAAAACAACTTTCATCAAAGCACTTCTCAAAGCGATGGATGCCCGTGATGACGGTTCTTCTCCCACATTCTCTATTATCAATGAGTATGATTCGTATATGTTTGGTACCATTTACCACTTGGATTTGTATCGCATAAAATCGCTGGAAGAAGCACTGGATATTGGCATTGAAGAAATTATTTACCATGACAAACTTTGCTTAATTGAATGGCCTGATAAAATTATGAACCTTTTACCTGAAGATTACGTAGAAGTTGCTATTCAGGTAAACGAAGATAATTCGCGTACACTAATTGTAGAACTATGATTACAGATCCGGAAACACTCAAACATCTTTTAAAAGTAGGTTCGTTATCGCCTCAAGAGGAAACCTTGGAAATCGGACGAAAAAAAGGTAAGTTATTCATTGGCATCCCAAAAGAGACATCTTTTCAGGAAAATCGGGTGGCGTTGGTTCCAGAAGCCGTTTCCTTATTAACAGCTAACGGACATCGTATTCGAGTTGAATCCAAAGCTGGTGAGCACTCAAAGTTTACCGACAACGAATATTCGGAAGCTGGGGCAGAAATCTGCTACGATAAAAAAGAAGTGTTTTCCTGTGATATCATTCTAAAAGTAGCTCCTCCTTCAGAAGAAGAAATCGAATTAATGCCTGGAGGACAAACACTCCTTTCGGCACTTCAATTGTCTATTCAACCTAAAGCAACATTAGAAAAATTAAATAAAAAACGAATTACTGCTATTGCTTGGGATTACATTCAAGATGAAGAAGGTATTTTTCCAGTCGTTCGAACGATGGGTGAAATAGCAGGAAATACAGCTATATTAGTTGCATCCGAATTACTGTCCAATCCAAAAGGAAAAGGACTAATGCTAGGTGGGATTGCAGGAGTTCAACCAACTGAAATTGTAATCTTAGGAGCAGGAACCGTAGGTGAATTCGCAGCACGTTCAGCGATAGGACTAGGTGCTTCCATTAAAGTATTCGACAATTCCCTTTCAAAACTACGTCGTTTGCAAAACGATTTAGGTACCCGTATTTTCACTTCCGTATTGCAACCAAAACTCGTTTCGAAAGCACTTTTACGTGCAGACGTTGTCATTGGAGCTATGCGTGCGCCACTCGGGAGAACGCCTTGTGTGGTAACTGAAGAGATGGTTGGCGAAATGAAACAAGGCTCGGTAATAATCGACATCAGCATTGACCAAGGAGGTTGTTTTGAAACATCGGAAGTAACAAACCATAATAACCCCACATTCATCAAACACGGTGTTATTCACTATTGTGTTCCCAATATCGCATCTCGTGTGTCACGAACAGCTTCTTTTGCATTATCGAATATATTCTCCCCTATTTTGATTGACATGGGCGATCACGGTGGATGCAAAGATTTAATTAAGAACGATGCCGGATTTAGAAGTGGTGTATACATGTACAAGGGGACATTAACAAGTGAAATACTGGGCAAAGTATTTAATCTACCTTATAAAGATATTGAATTGTTATTGGCGGCGATGTAAATTGCTATTTGGGTATTGAAAAAACGTTCTGTTTGCTGAATAGTTAACTAATCCACCGCATTTCCAACAACACAAATAGAATCAGGTAAATCAATACTGGCGCGCCAAAACCGGCAATAGTCGCCACCACAAATCCAACACGTACCCACGTTACGTCTATTCTTGTTTTATACGATAGCCATGAGCAAACTCCAAGTAGTTTTCTTTCCATATTCAACGTGTTTGGTTTAACCAATTTTCTGTTCGTTTTCGCTGTAACTCATAAGTATACTCTTTTGAGTACCATTTTCGTATGGTTTTTTCAGCAGGTTTTTGTTGAGGAGTGTAATCTGAATTTGCTACAAGTCCTGTATAATGAACTTTTTCAGGGTACCATTTCCAAAGAAATCCCCCTGCAAACCATGGCTCATCCCAAATAGCTTGAAACAGCCCCTCATAACTGTTTACTTGTGCCTGCAAATTCACATTCAATGAATCCGAAACCCATTCTATTTCCCATTGCTTCCAAACTGGCTTATCAATACTCCGATAACCATACTCTGTGAAAATAATCTGTTTACGTTTTTTGTAACTAAAGTCGCGCAATTGAAGTGCAAAATCACGCCATATCGTTCGGACTTCTTCTACAGATGGGGTCACAGATTCAGTCACAGGGAAATACGCATCAACCCCAATGTAATCCAATTGATCCCAAAATGGAATTCGATGGTAATCATCCCAGTTTGCAGCATAAAGAAGTTTTCCTTTATAGCGTTCCCTGATTTTTTTGATGATTGCATCCATGAATTCAGGTCTGTTTTTTACAACCGACTTTAATTCGGTGGCAAAACAGAACATTTCCATTTTATGCCGCTGTGCTAAGTCAGCCATTTCCAGAATGAACACTTCGTAATTCTTTTCCCATTCTAACCAACCCGCTTCATCAAACGTTAAAGTTCCTGCCCAGCCACTGCCTTCTACCCAAAAATGAGGCTTAAGCATCAATTTCATTCCAAATTTTCGCGCATCTAAGATTACGCTCTCCATGTTTTCAGGTATATCAGCCCACCAATTACGTTCTGTTCTAAAATGAATTTTCGGATCTGTTTTATCGTCCATATATGCAAAGGGAGTGAGTGCTACCCAATTTGCATTAATGCGTTTTAATGCAGGAATACCACTTTCTGGTTGAGGTCCATGTTCAGCTGAAGCAAAATTCACACCTCCTATTTTTCGATATTGAGAAAATAGTGCCACTGATGAGCATAAGCAAACAATAAAAAGGAATCTTTTCAAAGACATATTTTTAAAGTTGATACAAAAATAGTACTATTCAGCATACATGGAATGGTTATTCAACTCCCTCATCCGATTCACCAAAAAATAACTTATCAAAATTCACCAAATATACTTTTTCAGTTGCACGCGTTACAGCGGTATAAAGCCATTTATGAAATTCTTTATTATCTGCACCTTCAGGTAAATATCCGTGATCAATAAACACCGCAGACCATTGCCCCCCTTGAGATTTATGACATGTTACGGCATAGGCAAACTTCACTTGGAGGGCTGAAAAATAAGGATCATTCACAATCAGTTCGTAACGTTTTCGCTTGTTTTTTTGGTGTAAATAATCTTGTTCAATTGCAAAAAACAATTCTTTCATACGGTCTCGGCTCAAATTGGGTCCTTCTGTTTGAATTGAATCCATGTTTATGATAACTTCAAATTGATCCATTTCGGGATAATCAACCAATGAAACAAGTGCTTTTACAAAATGAAAGCCATATAAAAACTCCTTTTTCAATATCCGTTTAACTTGAATAAGTTCGCCATTTGCTAAAAATCCAGCTGGACTTTTTTCATCAATCCAGAAATAATTGTTTTTGACGATCATCATATAATCTCCACCGCAAATATCTTCTTCCATCCACAAAATTCGACCTCTAATCTCTTGGTTGAATAAATTAGCTCGTTTATTTGAGCGACAAATCATGATTGTTTCATCACTACCATATTGTGCATAGCAACTCTCTAATTCATCCTGTAGTTCAGCTCCTGACAATCGCTTAACATCAGTAAATGAATCGACATGAAGTAAAGGCCAAGTATACTCATCGATATTACGAATATACGTAGCGTTATATAAAATCCCTGAATCCAACGATTGCCTAACGACCTGTTTCAAATCGATAAAATCAAAATTAATTTCTGGAAAATGATATGACATATACTCATATTGCAAAGCAGGACTATGATCAGCACCAACAGGAGGTAACTGCCCTTCATCTCCCAACAAAATCAATCTACAATTAATCCCCGAATAGACGAACGAAAATAAATCTTCAAGCAAATTACGCGCACTAACTCCACCCTCTTTTGTCAATGTATAATCACCTATCATCGAAGCCTCATCAACAATAAAAAGCGTATCCGTGTGAAGATTTGGTGCTAACATGAAATGAATACTACCATCTCCCCCAATTTGACGCCTGTATATTTTCTTATGAATTGTTGTCGCTTTTTTTTTCGCTGATAACGAAAGTACTTTAGCAGCCCTTCCTGTTGGTGCTAACAACACACTTTTATGTTTATACGTCGGCAAGGCTTTTACAAAAGCGCCCAATATGGTTGTCTTTCCTGTACCTGCATAGCCACGAATAATTAAACTATTTTTCGTATTGGATTGATGAAAAAAATGGTCTATCGCAACAAGTAGTTTTTGTTGATCATCAGTTAATTCAAAAGTTAATGAACTTTGAATAACGCGTGATATTTGAACAACCTCAGTTCCTTTCATCTGACAAAAATAGACAATTGACTGCATGTTATTAAATTCTTAAGAAATAAGTAGTTTTCAAACCCTAAATTGACTGAAATACAGACTTATTTATTAAACGGTTGAAAAAAAAGAGTAAACGTCTGAAAGTGATTCTAAAAAAATTGTAGCTTTGTGAACGATAGATTAAAATGCTTAAACGCTTTAACCATGGATGGAAACTCATTAACAGTGCTATTTAGAAAATACAGTATTCCTGGAATACTATTATTAGCAGGATTATTACTTATTATTGTTGGTTTTGTCAATAACCAAACAGGAGGATGGATGTTAGCTTCGACATTACTTGCTCTTTCAGGAATTTTAGCAATCGTGTATATCTCAGGTATCCTACCAGGTAAAATTGGTTTATATATTGGGATTCCTGTAGCTATAATTGCTGTTTTTGTAATCTATCAAATGGGATCTGAAGTGGTCGCAGAGGAGAACAAGAAAAAATTAAAGGATGATATCACTAGTTTGATGAAACAAAACTTGAACGATATTAAAACTGCTCAGATAGCTTACCGTGAAAAGTACGGAAAATATGCTAGCGATTGGAATAAGCTTACAAACTTCATTAATACTGGAACTATCAATGAGGTCAACAAAATCGGTGGTGTTCCAAACCGTCGTTTAACTGCTGAAGAGCGTGCAATTCTATACGGTCCTAAAGACAATCGTGCGTTGGATTACAACATGACTGAATTAGAAGCGCTTAACTTGGCTCGATCTGAAAACCCACCAGCTGACTTAAAAGGCTTTATTCGCGATACCGTTGAAGTATCTTTCTTTGAGCGAACGTTTAGAAACCAAAGTTACGTGGATCGTAGAATCAGAATGGGATTCCCAATGTTTAACACTGACTCGTTAATCTACATCCCGACTACGAAAGAAACATTCACGATGAGAACCATCGATACACTTGATTACCAAGGGTCTAAAATCCCTGTAATTGAAGTAAAAGGAATACACCCAATAGAATTTAAAGGAAAGAGAGACACATTGATGTTCGGTTCTTTGACCTCTCCAAACTTATCTGCTAACTGGGATTAAACTAACGAATTATGCAACAATTGTGCGTTGAGGTTTCCTCAAAAGGATTCACATACTCAGTTGTTAATCGCAATTCAAAAGAAATTACTGACTCCGGTTCTTTGATTTTTTCGGGAAGAACAGAGGAGGATCATAAAACTGAAATCAAAGAGCTCCTTGAAAAAAAGGGGCTCTTATCTTTTCAAGATGAAGTCAGTCTAGCTGTTTTGAACCATCAATCCACATTGGTACCCCAAAATGTATTCAGCGAAAGTACGCCTCAAGCAATCTTTAATTTGTGTTTTGGAAATACGTCATTGGATATTGATTACAATAGGTTTCACGAACAAAGTCTTGTAAATGTGTTTGCTATTCCAAATTGGGTGAAATCATTTTTTGTGATGCGTTATCCACGTATCATTATTCAACATGAAAACACTCATTTAATGCGGGGAATATTTAACGGTTCTACATTTTCTCCTACAGCTCACTTAGCTATTCAAGACGACTATTTCAGCCTCATTATTACCTCCAAAAACAAATTGGATTTTTATAATATTTTTGAATATAAAAGCGTTGAAGACTTCATATACCATACACTATTCGTTTTGGAACAAAAAGAAATGAACCTCAACGAACTTAAAGTAAACTGGCATGCAGCTCCTTCATTTGACAATTTGTTTAATGATTTTAAGTCGACACTAAATCGCCTTAAACCCAATGCGAAATTTAACTTTCAACATATTCACCACATCAAACACCATCTATTTTGCGTATAATCAGCGGTAAACTTAAAGGAATTCGATTCTCTCCCCCTAAGTCTTTTCCATCAAGACCAACCACTAATTTTGCAAAAGAAGCATTGTTCAATATCATTCATAACGAATTCAATATTGACAATATCCGTGTTTTAGACTTATGCGCTGGCACAGGAAGTATATCATTCGAATTTGCATCAAGAGGTGCACTATCAGTTACAAGTATCGACACCCATGGCCCTTCGCTAAATTTCATTGAAAAAACTGCTGAAAAACACGCTTTAACACAAATTGAAACGCGAAAGCAGGATGTATTGAAGTTTTTAGAGCAAACCACCAATGAATATGATTTAATTTTTGCTGATCCTCCTTTTGCTTATGACCAATACGCTGAAATCATTCGCATTGTTTTTGAGCGAAATTTACTTTCTGCTAAAGGATTACTAATCTTGGAACACGATAAATCAAATGATTTTTCAGATGTGAAACAATTCATTTACCTTCGTAATTATGGAGGTGTGAATTTTAGCTTTTTTGAATATGGCGAAGAATAAAAAAATTGGGATTTTTCCGGGATCTTTTGACCCGTTTACCAAAGGACATCAAGACGTTGTAGAACAAGCATTGACACTTTTTGACGAAGTGATTATAGGCATTGGAGTCAACGAATCGAAAAAATATATGTTTGAGCTTGAAAAACGCAAAAAACATATCGAATCACTTTTTGAGTCGAATGAAGCTGTTAAAGTATATACGTACACTGGTTTGACAGTTGAATTTGCGAACGAAATTGGTGCACAATTTATTATTAGAGGTCTTCGTGATTCTAGAGATTTTTCATACGAACGAGCTATCGCCCACATGAACGATCAATTAAGCGAGATTAAAAGTGTATTTTTCTTAACAAAACCAGAATACGGGGCAATAAACTCGACTATTGTTCGTGAAATCTACAAGAATGGCGGGGTTATTGATAGGTTTGTAACCAATGCGACAATACTCGTTTAACTAACTAAAAAGAACATGAAGAATCTTGTTGTTATCTGTTTGCTATTTTTTCCAATTGTATCCATTTCGCAATTGATTAAAATAAAAGGATATGCTCCAGAATATATTGGAGATGAAGTTTCGTTATACAGGTTTGAGGATTACGTCACACAAACAGAAGCAAGAATAGCTCAGGGACACGTAGGAAGAGACAGCGTATTCACGCTTAACCTGTTTTTTAATTCTACCGAAAAAGTGAAATTAAAAGTGGGAAATAATTTTGCTTATTTTTACTTACAACCTGATTCAGATTACGAAATATATTTCCCTGGAAAAAACAAATACGACCCCTTGCATCCAGAAGGTTCTGAAGTAGAAATACTATTTCGCTCTTTACCCCAATCTGACATCAATTATAAGATATTGGAATTTGACAGATGGCTTGGCGCATTTATCAGCGACAATTTTCATGTAAAAAACATGAAGCAGAGTCAATTTGCTCAAAAATTAGACTCCTTAAAAATGAACATGGAGAAGTACTATTCTACCGACACAGCTACATTTTTTAAAACAACAATCATCTTTCGCCTTGCCGAATTAGATGAAGCTAGCTACTTTGGTTCGCGTAACGAATTTGAAAAATTTGACCATTATCTACTAAACAGTACTGTTCATTATTCGAATGATGCTTACATGGATTACATCAAAAAGTTTTACAAAGACTTTTTTGAACGTACTTCGATGGAACTTAACAACCGTGTGTATTTGGCAATTCTCAAATCAAGTCCAACCCTACTATTTAATGCACTCGGTCAGGATTATCGCATGAAAAACTTGCGTCTTCGAGAGCTCATTATGATTAAAAGTTTAGGCGAAATATTTTACAATCCGGACTATCCACAAACCAATGTTACAAAGATGTTGGACAGTTTAGCTAATCATGCATTATTTGAAAAAAACAAAGTGATTGCACAAAAGCTCAAATTAAAATTAACGGATTTAGCTCCAGGTAGTCCAGCGCCGCGCTTTTCGTTATTAAACCTTAAAGGAGAAGAGTTTTCGCTTAGTAAATTCCCCGGAAATTACAAATACGTTCAATTTACCACAGCTGAAAGTGTCATTGGTAAAAATGAGATGGAATTGATGAAACCTCTTTACCAAAAATACAATCAATACGTTGAGTTTATTACTGTGTTTATGGGAGATAAGGATGAGGATAAAATCCCCAATTTACAAAATTGGAATGATGTCAATTGGACCTTAAGTACTCCAAAAAACGAACAAGACCTCAAACAACAGTTTAACCTTCGTACCTATCCCCACTATGTATTAATTGACCCAGATGGTTTTATAGTTGAAAGTCCAGCACTTCGACCATCTCCAGACGGAAAATACGAAACAATTGATAAAACATTTTTTGAAATTAAAAAGGTAATGAAATTATTACCTGAATAACTTCTTGACATCATTCAACAAAAAATCCCATTGCACATGAAGTACAATGGGATTTTTTTATTCGTTTTCGGCACTTACAATCAAGAAGTAATATTGCGAGCAATTACAATTTTTTGTACTTCAGAAGTCCCTTCATAGATTTGTGTAATCTTAGCATCACGCATCAAACGTTCAACATGATATTCTTTCACATATCCGTATCCACCATGAATTTGAACAGCCTCTACAGTATGTTGCATAGCTACTTGAGATGCATACAACTTCGCCATAGCACCTGAAGTGTCATAATTGCGCTTGTTATCCTTATCCCATGCTGCTTTCATAACCATCATGCGTGCAGCTTCAATATCTGTTGCCATATCTGCAAGCTTGAAAGCAACCGCTTGATGCTTGTATATTTCTTTTCCAAAAGCTTTACGTTCTTTTGAATAAGCCAATGCCAATTCGTAAGCTCCAGAAGCTATACCTAATGCTTGAGCCGCAATTCCAATTCGACCACCAGACAACGTTTTCATAGCAAATTTGAAACCAAATCCATCTTCACCGATTCGATTAGCTTTTGGTACTTTCACATCATTAAACAATAGGGTGTGTGTATCACTACCACGTATCCCCATTTTATCTTCTTTTTCACCAACGATAAAACCTTCCATTCCACGTTCGATAATCAGTGCATTTATTCCGTGATGTCCTTTTTCAACATCTGTTTGCGTAATTACGATATACACAGAAGCTGTACTACCATTCGTAATCCAGTTTTTTGTACCGTTTACCAAGTAATAATCCCCCATATCTATAGCAGTAGTACGTTGCGAAGTCGCATCCGAACCTGCCTCAGGCTCAGAAAGACAAAAAGCACCAATTTTTTCGCCTTTTGCTAACGGAACCAAATATTTTTGTTTTTGTTCCTCAGAACCAAATGTTTCAAGTCCCCAACAAACAAGTGAATTATTTACAGACATACACACCGAAGCAGAAGCGTCCACTTTAGAAATTTCTTCCATTGCCAATACATACGAAACAGTGTCCATTCCTGAACCACCATATTTTGGATCAACCATCATTCCTAAAAACCCTAACTCTGCCAACTGCTTCATCTCTTCGACAGGGAATCGTTGTTCTCTATCTCTTTCAATCACACCAGGTTTTAGCACATTTTGTGCAAAATCACGTGCGGCATCTCTTACAGCAATTTGCTCTTCTGTTAAATCAAAATTCATGGTTTATATTTTATTCAGTTTTCATCTTTGACTTGCAAATTTAGTTTTAAATTTGAAAAAAACTGCAAAAAAATAGCGTAATGATTTCCTATCATATTATTGGTGTAATGTCAGGAACATCCACAGATGGATTGGATATTGCATTTGTGTTATTTGAATTTGACGAAAATAAAAAGCTATGGACGCATAATTTATTGCATTCCAAAATGTATGATTATCCTACTGATTTATCTCAAAAGTTAAAACACGCTAAAGAAATAAATGGGCTTTCCTTAAAAAGACTTGATAACGAACTCGGTCGTTTTATCGGTGAAACCATCAACCAGTTTATTAATGAACAAAAAATTGACCGTTCAACAATCGACGCCATTGCATCTCATGGCCACACTATCTTTCATCTACCCAATGAAAAACTTACACTTCAAATTGGAAACGGTCAATTCATCGCTTCCACAACTAAGATTCGGACAATCACTAATTTTAGAGAAAAAGATGTCGTATATGGTGGTCAAGGTGCACCGTTAGTACCTATTGGCGACTTGTTACTTTTTGCTTCATACGCTCAAAGTTTTCTTAACCTTGGTGGTTTTGCCAACATTACACACATTTCCGGTAATCAAATTCTAGCTTACGATATATGCCCCTGTAACCTACCATTAAACAAATACGCCACGTTGATTGGCTATCCATACGATCATAACGGTGAATTAGGAAAATCGATTTCATACCATAACGAAGGACTGGTAAAGACCTTAAATAACTTACCATTTTATGCAAAATCACACCCTAAGTCGCTGGGAGCAGAATGGTTTGAAAATAATTTTTCACCTTTACTTGATATTGACGAGCTTACAGCTCAAGAAAAATTAAAAATTTGCTACGATCATATATCGGAACAAATCAGTTTAAACATAAATAAACTAGGAGCAAAAGATGTACTGATTACTGGAGGAGGAGCAAAAAACAAGTATTTAATTGAGTGCATTCAAGCTAAAACAAGTGTTAACATTATTATTCCTGATACCCTTGTAATCGATTTTAAGGAAGCTATTGTGTTTGGATTTTTGGGTGCGCTTCACCTCGCAAATCAACCTAATTGTTTGCGAGAAGTGACAGGAGCTTATCAAGATTCAATAAGTGGGAATGTGTATTATCCCTAAAATTCGAATTAAAAACTTCTTAAAATCAGTTAAAGTATTAAAAACTTTAAACGCAAAACTAAGCTCGGTTCAATTTGTTTTTTACTTTTGTTCCGATAATCCACAAACTGCATGAAAGATTTACTAGAAAAATTTGAAAATAAGCGTCCCGAAATCGTATTTGAGTGGAAAGATAGTGAAACGGAAGCTGAAGGCTGGGTAGTCATTAATTCACTCAGAGGAGGAGCTGCAGGCGGTGGAACAAGAATGCGTGTTGGATTAGACAAACGCGAAGTAGAATCGTTGGCAAAAACGATGGAAGTGAAGTTTACCGTTGCTGGGCCGCCAATTGGAGGTGCTAAATCGGGAATTAACTTTGACCCAAAAGATCCACGAAAAAATGGTGTACTTAGAAGATGGTACAACGCTGTAACACCATTATTAAAATACTATTATGGAACTGGTGGCGACTTGAATGTAGATGAAATACATGAAGTTATTCCAATTACAGAAGACTGTGGTGTTTGGCATCCACAAGAAGGTGTGTTTACTGGTCATTTCCAACCACGTGAAGCACAAAAAATTCAACGCATTGGTCAACTTAGACAAGGTGTATTGAAAGCAATCGAATCACCTTCTTTTTCTCCTGACGTGAACCGAAAATACGTGATTGCCGATATGATTACAGGCTACGGCGTAGCTGAATCTGTAAAACACTACTACTCTATTTGGGGTGGAAATGTTACTGGCAAAAAAGTTGTCGTTCAAGGATGGGGAAATGTAGGTTCTGCCGCTGCATATTATTTAGCGCAAGATGGTGCTAAAATTGTAGGTGTAATTGACCGTGTTGGTGGATTAATCAATGAAAATGGATTCAGCTTTGAGGAAATTCGTGAATTATTTTTATCTAAAAATGGAAACGAATTAAATGCACCTAACATGCTAACTTTTGAAGAAGTTAATGCTAAAATATGGGACATTCAAGCTGAAGTATTTTTACCTTGTGCGGCATCGAGACTTATTACGAAAGATCAAATTGACCGTATGATTAATTCTGGTATTGAAGTTATTTCAGCAGGTGCGAACGTGCCTTTTGCTGATCCAGAAATTTTCTTCGGACCTATTGCTGATTATACCGACCAACACATCAGTATCATTCCAGACTTTATATCAAACTGTGGAATGGCACGTGTATTTGCCTATCTAATGAGTAATGACCTTGGAGTTTTAACCGATCAAGGTATTTTTGAAGACACCTCTACAACTATTCGTCAAGCATTGCAAAACACATATACTAAAAATAACGCGAAAACAGGAATTGCAAAGACTGCATTCGAAATCGCATTAAACCAATTAATCTAGAATTATGGAATTTTTTATGGTAGCCGTCTTTGTGCTAGGGTATTTAGCTATCGCCTTTGAGCACAATTTACATGTTGACAAAGCTGCTCCGGCACTTTTAATCGGAATGTTAAGTTGGGGATTGTATGCCCTTTACCCTGCAAATGCACTCCACGTGGATACGACACAACCGCTAACTCAAGTCGTTCAAGAAGAAGGATTAGATCAACGATTACCTCGTTTTGAACAATACGCTCAAGCGGAAATTGTGAAACACGAAAAGGATATTAATGGTAAATCCAAAGAAGATCCAACTAATGCAGAAGATACAACTGGTTTTTTACAACATTTTGTAGGGCACGGTCTTGAGCACCATTTGTTTGACATCGCCGCTATTTTATTCTTCCTTATGGGAGCAATGACAATAGTAGAACTAATTGACGCACACGAAGGATTTGCTGTAATCACAGACAAAATAAGAACAACAAATAAGGTAAAACTGTTGTGGGTTCTTTGTATTTTGACATTTTTCATGTCTGCTGCATTGGACAACCTTACAACATCAATCGTGATGATTTCCGTCATACGCAAGCTTATTAAAGATCAAAAAACACGCTGGTTCTTTGCTGGTATGCTCATTATTTCAGCAAACGCTGGTGGAGCTTGGTCACCGATTGGAGATATTACCACTACGATGCTATGGAACAGTGGACAATTACCTACCTCTTTTAAAATTGTAGCAGATTTAATTATTCCATCTCTTGTGACAATGATTGTACCATTAACAATTGTCTCATTCATGTTGAAAGGAAATGTAGAGCGCCCGATTAAAGTAGAAGATGCAGATCATTATTTATGCCCAACTACAGAAGGTGAACGTACATTTGTTTTCTTCTTAGGATTGGCAGGTCTACTATTTGTTCCTGTGTTTAAAACGCTAACTCATTTACCTCCATTTACTGGGATGATGTTATCGCTTGGGGTTATTTGGGCAGTTACTGAATTGATGCACAAAGGTAAGTCGGCTGCAGATAGAAAATCGCTTTCACCGCTTACAATTCTCCAAAAAATTGACTCTGCAAGTGTATTGTTTTTCTTGGGTATTTTGATGGCAGTTGCTGCACTTCAAGAAGTTGGAGTACTTGTACAAGCGGCTGGTTTCCTTGACAAAACGTTTGATGGAAACATCTACAGCATCAATTTAATCATCGGTCTTCTTTCAGCAATCGTTGATAACGTTCCGCTTGTAGCTGCGGCGCAAGGGATGTACCAAATAAGTCCAGAACTTGGATCCTCATTTGCGCCTGATGGCGATTTCTGGCAATTCCTTGCATACTGTGCGGGAACAGGTGGTTCTGCTCTAATTATTGGTTCAGCTGCTGGTGTAGCTGTAATGGGACTTGAAAAAATATCATTCGGTTGGTATATTAAGAAAATTTCACTCTTAGCAATTGCTGGATACATAGCAGGAGCGATTGTGTTTATTTTAATGAATCATTAATACTATTTATTCATTTTATTCGTTTAAAAATTATGAATCCAATGTTTTTACAAATCGAACAACCTGGAAATATACAGGTAGGAACTGCTGAAGTTTCATTATGGGAACTCGTAGCAGGAGAAAATGGACAAAGTTTATTCATTATGATTCCATTAATGATTATGTCCGTTATTGCTGTATATATTTTTGTAGAGCGTTTTTTAGCAGTAAATAGAGCCTCTAAAGAAGAAAAAGATTTTATGGCAAAAATCAAGGAATACCTGAAAGAAGGCAAAATTGATTCTGCAAAAGATTTATGCGCACGTTCTGAAAATCCTGCTGCGCGAATGATTGAAAAAGGTATTAGTCGTCTAGGTAAATCTCAAAAAGATATAGCTGCTTCGATTGAAAATACAGGTAAACTAGAAGTAATGCGTTTGGAACAACGATTAAATTTCTTAGCTACTTCTGCGGGTGCTGCTCCGATGCTCGGATTCTTAGGTACAACTATCGGTATGGTAAACGTATTTATTGAAATGAAAAGTATGCAATCACTAGAACTATCTACAATTTCACCAGGAATCATGCAAGCCATGATTACGACTGTAGGTGGTTTAATTGTAGGGATTATATCGTATGTAGGGTATAATTTCTTAGTGGGTAGAATTGAAAAGGTGGTCTATAAAATGGAAAATACAGCCATTGATTTTATGGATTTATTGAACGAACCTGGTAAATAATTGGTTATGAACTTAAGATCATCCAATAAAATAAAAACTGAAGCAGGTATGGCATCCATGACGGATCTTGTATTCTTGCTATTGGTGTTCTTTATTATTATGAGTACACTGAGTGAACCTCAAACTCCTCTTGACCTTCCAGAGGCCGAACAAGGTGCACCAAAATCAAAACAACCAAAACCTCCAACAGCAATTGGCATAACCGAAAACAATACGTATTTCATCAATAATAACCTTTCTCAGGAATTATCGTATGAGGAAGCTAGAGACCAATTAGTTTCGATTATGGGTGAATCGGAAGAGAAAAAAATTAAAATAGCTGGGGATAAAAACGCCTCATATGAAGCTGTCTTTAAATTAATTTCTCTTGCGCAAGTTCAAGGATGGAAACCATTGTTGGCTTATGATAAAAATTCGCAACGCTAACACATAAGTTATGGCTGAAGTAAAAATAGTTCAAGAAAAAGATCGTAACACAGGACTTGTTTCTGCGGTAATTTTTGCGATACTACTATTTATTCTGTTGCTTTTTTTATCGGTTACAGAGCCAGATCCTCCACTTCAAGACATTCCCGTTCCAATTGAACTGGATCAAGAAATGATTATCGAGGATTTTGAAGCGAACCAAGGTGGTGGAACACCCTCAAATGTCAAAGACCCTAGTCCTACTCCCCCTGATCAAGGCGACCCCGTTATAAGTGTCAAAGAATCGACTTTTACACACAAAACTGGTCAAGATGGCACAAAACCTGTTAATGACCCTAAACCTGCTCAACAAGCAGATGAATCGCTTACTTTCCCTGGTTCAGGAGGAACTGGTGGTGGAACCGGAACTGGAGATTTATTTGGTCCCGGCTCAGACAACAATCCTGGCAATGGCCCTGGTGGCTCTGGAAATGGAAATCGAAAAGTCTTATCACCTCCTTGCCCTCCTTCTACAGGATCTGAAGAAGGTGACATTTACTTAACCGTATGGATCGATGAAACAGGTAAAGTGATTAAAGCTGAAAATATCCCTTCAAAGACAACAACGAGTTCTTCAACAGTTATTAACGCTGCAATTAAGGGTGTTAAAGACTGTATGCGCTTTGAGAAAAGAGACGGCGCATCGGTAATTAAAAAAGAACTGTCAGGTCCTATTCGTATTCGAAGAAATTAATGAATACTTATTCAGAGGTAATTGATTGGTTGTTTCAACAATTTCCAGCTTATCAAAATTTAGGCGCAGGAGCATACAAACCTGATTTACACAATATCGAAAAGCTTTTACAAGCGTTAGACAACCCACATCATAGCTTAAAATGTATTCACATCGCAGGCACTAACGGAAAAGGAAGTACCTCGCACATCACAAGTTCAATAGTACAATCTGCGGGTTACAAAGTCGGCTTATTTACCTCTCCCCATCTTGTTGATTTTAGAGAACGAATAAAAGTAAATGGGATATATATCCCCGAAAATGATGTGGTGGATTGGGTAAATACAACATTACGCAATATAAATCTCGATTATGCTCCCTCATTTTTTGAACTAACTTTTGCTATGGCGATGGACTATTTTCGTCAACAAAAATGCGATTACTGTGTCATAGAAGTCGGATTAGGAGGTCGATTAGATGCTACAAACATCATTCATCCGTTGATTACGGTTATTACAAACATCGGGATAGATCACCAACAATTCTTGGGCGAAACAAGAGCACTAATTGCCCATGAAAAAGCTGGAATTATTAAACCAATGACACCAGTTGTTGTGTGTCAAAAAGACGAGGAAACACAAGCAGTTTTTGAAAACAAAGCCCGTGAAAATAATGCGAGGCTAATTTGGGTAGAAAATCAACCGTTACACACCGACTTAATTGGTTCTTTTCAACAACTGAATGCAAATACTGCATTGACAACCCTAAACGAATTGAAGCGTTTAGAACTCATTTCCCTTACCGAAGATCAAATTCAAACTGGTTTGTTAAACGTAAAACGAAACACAAACTTTATGGGGCGAATGGATATCATTTCAACCGCTCCTTTAACCATAATTGATGGCGCCCACAACAAAGAGGGAGTAAAAGCACTGTTAGCAAATTTTGAGAACACCGCAAATTCACTACACATCGTTTACGGCGCATCAAACGACAAGGATATTTCGGAAATAGTAAACCTCTTCCCTGCTCATGCCAACATTTATTTTACAGAATTTAACCATCCCCGTAGTTGTAAAATTGATGATTTTCGAAATTTAACACGCAAATCAAATACAAACCCTCAACTTTTTTCAACTGCAAAAGAAGCGTTATCTCAAGCTCAATCATCTGCAAAAAAGGAAGATACAGTTTTGGTTTTCGGAAGTCTATTTTTGATTTCAGAATTTTTTTGATTTTTTTATTCATTTCGCTTGTTAATTCAAATTTGTCACTTATATTTGCACCCGCAATGACGGTCGAATGAGATTTAAAATTGCAACCGATTTTATCGGGCTCTTAGCTCAGTTGGTTCAGAGCACCTGCCTTACAAGCAGGGGGTCACTGGTTCGAATCCAGTAGGGCCCACGAAGCCTCGCAGAAATGCGAGGCTTTCCTTTTTTATAGACCACCACAGATTAAATCATGTACAAACTATATATACTACACTCTAAATCCTTAAATCGTTATTACATAGGGAGCACTTCGAATATAGAAGAACGCCTAAAACGGCATCTTTCCAATCATAATGGTTTTACGAGGAAAGCTAAAGACTGGGAGGTTGTTTATATTGAAGAATATTCATCAAAACAAGAAGCTTTAATTCGTGAAAAACAACTAAAAGGCTGGAAAAGTGCTACTAGAATTAGTGAATTGATAGCTCGAAGCCGAGATGCTCTTAGCTCAGTTGGTTCAGAGCATCCCGACTTATGAGTCGGGAGAGTCACTGGTTCGAATCCAGTAGGGCCCACGAAGCCTCGCAGAAATGCGAGGCTTTCCTTTTTTATAGACCACCACAGATTAAATCATGTACAAACTATATATACTACACTCTAAATCCTTAAATCGTTATTACATAGGGAGCACTTCGAATATAGAAGAACGCCTAAAACGGCATCTTTCCAATCATAATGGTTTTACGAGGAAAGCTAAAGACTGGGAGGTTGTTTATATTGAAGAATATTCATCAAAACAAGAAGCTTTAATTCGTGAAAAACAACTAAAGGGTTGGAAAAGTGCTATTAGAATAACTGAATTGATAGCTCGAAGTCGAGATGCTCTTAGCTCAGTTGGTTCAGAGCATCCCGACTTATGAGTCGGGAGGGTCACTGGTTCGAATCCAGTAGGGCCCACAAAGCCTCGCAGAAATGCGAGGCTTTCCTTTTTTATAGACCTCCTTCCTTAACGCAAAAGAATAATACATCCAAAAAGTATAGAGAGATACAAGTATCGTATTCTGTTATAGCCGATATACAATAGAAATTAAGCAAAATCGATTGTCAAACGAAAAACTTGCACTAGTTGAATTTAACTTGGGGCTTGTTCCATTAGCATAAGTAGTTGCTTGTATGCTAATCGCGGGATTTATTTCACCTGAAATTAATATGTTTGGTGTAATATTGAATAAAATTCCGATAGAATATGGAATGGAACCTAAGTGTCTAGTTGAAACATTCTTTTGATTATTTGGCGATAAGGAAGGGTCAAACAATCGAGAAGTTGAATTGGAATACATATACCTTAGGTTAGGGCCATGAAACACTGAAAACTTATTAGATAGAGATTTCCTAAATTCAATTCCGATTTGGGCTCCAGCTGAATATCCTGATGACTCAAACGGAAATTCCGTGGAGTTACTATGTTCTTGACGTTGCTTAAATACTGATAAGTTTGTTAGCCCTATTCTCAAAAATGTTCTTGAACCAATTTGTCTTTTGTATTTCAAATGAATCGAAAAAGGTGAAAAATCGGCAACAGTCAGGTAGAACTCTTGTATCCTTGATTTTGATGTATTTTGTAGCGATAAGGTGTCAACTTGAGCTGTAAGGTTAAGGCTTGAAAAGAGAACCATTATTTTTAAAATCGTTTTCATATGTATATAATTTGTTTTTTAATTGTCTTACTTCTATTCTTCAGCACATCTTATGGAATCGCTACCCCCCTCAACTAGTTTAGTGCGTCTGATCCGTGTTTGTTTGAAATTACCTTAATGGCTTATTTTATATAATATCTTAAGTGTTATTCCCCCCTCCTTAACGTCACTAAAGTCTAATGACTATAATCTCTCAAAGGGATAAATAAAGTTGCAAATTTATACATTTTTTTGAGTCCTCGAACTTATTACGAACACTAGTAGCTAAGGTGTAGAAAAATCATGCAATCATTATACCGTTAATAGGAACATTCTTTTATATTTCTCCAATGATGCTTTTTGTCTGAAATAAATAAAATCCTCAAAAAACACATCGAAAATATACGCCAAAACCCTACCGAAATACCTAAATTAGCGCAACCATGTGCCAACATAATTTTATAACGTTATGGAAATACATATTGCAAAAAGCTCAAACGAGCGCATCGTCATTATCGGAGGTGGATTTGGTGGGTTAAAATTGGCTACAATGCTCGCCAAAGGGAATTATCAAGTTGTACTCATTGACAAAAACAATTTTCACCAGTTTCAACCGCTGTTTTATCAGGTAGCGACCTCAGGGTTGGAGCCTAGTTCCATTATCTTTCCGTACAGAAAAATCTTTCAAAGACAAAAGCGTTTTCATTTTCGCCTAGCGGAAGTCGAAATGGTGGTTCCTGAAAAGAATGAAATTAAAACCAATATTGGGCGGTTAAGTTATGACCACCTCATCATCGCTACGGGTGCTGGAAATAATTTTTTCGGAAACACAGCGATTGAGGCTCACTCATTGCCCATGAAAAGCATCAACGAATCTTTGCGCTTGCGGAATATCATTTTGGAACGTTTTGAGGAATCGCTCTCGTACGAAAACGATGACAGGGATAAATTTTTGAATTTTGTGATTGTAGGTGCCGGTCCAACTGGAGTGGAATTGGCGGGAACATTGGCTGAAATGAAGAAATTTGTCTTACCTAAGGACTATCCCGAATTGAATTTTGACCGCATGAAAATCGTTCTGATTGAAGGAGCGGACCGCGTTTTGAATGCCATGAAAGTGGGGTCTTCATTGAAAGCCTTGCAATATCTAAACGAACTCGGTGTGGATGTGCAATTATCCACATTGGTAAACAATTATGACGGTTCAACAATTCAACTGAACAGTGGTGAGACGATAGAAAGTAAAACACTTATTTGGGCAGCGGGAATTCAAGGAAACTTTCTTCAAGGTCTCCCTGACAAAGCAAAAGTGAGAGGAAATCGAGTTGCGGTAGATCGCTTCAATAAAGTGCAAGGATGTGAAAACATCTATGCCATCGGTGATGTCGCAAGCATAGTTGGTGACGAAGTTTACCCAAACGGTCACCCGCAATTGGCTCAAGTGGCAATTCAACAAGGTAAAAACCTAGCAAAGAACTTTATCGCGTGTCAAAAAGGAAAAGAAGCGCAACCATTTACGTACAAGAATTATGGTTCTATGGCAACTATTGGAAGAAATAAAGCAGTGGTCGAACTCCCTAAACGCAATTTCAGCGGTTTCTTCGCTTGGGTGGTTTGGATGCTCGTTCACTTGCGTTCCATTCTCGGTGTAAAAAACAAATGGATTGTGTTCGTAAACTGGGTGTGGAATTATTTTACGTATAATTTGTCCTTGAGGTTGATTATTAAGCGGAAGGATTAATGGGTACGAAAATATAGTTTATATCCCAAATTATCCATTTACATACAATTCTACCACCTTACTAAAATCAGTTGAATCATTAATTTGATAGAAGTAATCCAACTGCCATTTTTGACTTCGTTCAGCTTGTTTATTATTCGGAGAATCCCAATTCGGATAAACTCGAAAAGCCCTTTTTCCCTCTTTATTCTCAGTTGAAATTATCCCTTTTTTAATCAGCACCGATTTCGGGAAAACAAATTGTCCGAATTCGTTTTTAGCCCGCACATTTACCACATAAAAATCAATTTGGTCTTTATCATCAAAAGGTTCAATCGGCCCGAACTCATTTCTTTTCCATAATGTCACAAATTGCCCTACTTTCTTAGGTGTAATTTTAGCATTCCTACTGATTACATTTCGACCATTCAATTCAAATCGGCAAGCTTCGTATTCTTTACTTTCCTTTTCAAATTCGAAACCTGATATCTCAAATGCACATTTATCGTAAATTTTCGTTTTGATTTGTTTTAGATTATTGTTCATTAGTTCTTTTTGGTTTGGTAAGTATGTTAACTAACAGCCACCATAATACTTATAATTAACTGAATCAATGCCACTGGTGCCCAAATTCGTTCTATCTTACTTGGCGTGATTGTATTCAGTTTAATTTTAAATTGTGAACGAAAACTTGAGTTGATTCCTATTATTCCATGAACATGGTCAGGCATTATAATGAATTCTCCCAATTCAACGTAAGGGTATTGTTCAGCGAGCCAAAGCCATTGTTCTTTGGCTATTTCGCCATATGTATTTAAATACATAATTCCATTTTTTATTTCACCAAAATGGGGGACAAAACCTTTTGAGTTTGTTGTAATAAAATACATGGCATCACGACTATAGTCGTACCCAGAGAGTCTGGGGCTTTTTCTTGTTTTCATATTGTGAGGTTAGGTTAAACTTGAACCAAAAATAAAGATTTTTTTGGAATTTGAAGGATCGATTTTCTTAAAAGGGAGTGATTTATTGAATCATATTCCCTCCACTTCAGAATCGATTCTCTTCCCGTACGGGCGGGTCGCGACCCGCCCGTACGGGAAGAAAGATTTTTCAAATCAAGGCGTACTCAACGACACAGGAATAACCTTCCCTTTAATCCATTGATTGGCATTGAGCGAGAAATCAGCGATGAATTCGGCCATTTTTTCTGCGCTCACTGGAGCTTGATAACCTGGGAAAGCTTCTTCGAGCATTTCGGTTTGTGCGGCACCTAAAGCAAGGCAATTGAAGCTGATATTCGTGTCTTTGTATTCTTCGGCGAGCAATTCTGTTAGTGATGCTACTGCTGCTTTTGAGGTTGAATATGCGCTAAGTCCAGGGAATTTTACTGAGCCCTGAAAACCACCCATACTCGAAATGGAAACGACGTGCGCACGATCTTCAGTCATCAGAGGAATGGCGGCTTGAATAACAGAAAAATCACCCAATACATTCACTTGATAACAAGAGCGCACATCTTCTTCAGTCAATTCTAAAAATGGTTTAGAAATTAGTTTTCCAGCATTGTTTATGAGGATGTCAATTCGAGGTAAATCGGAAAAAATGGTTTCAATTTTAGCTCTTAAATTAGTTGAATCAAGGTCGAATTCTACCGATTTTACATTGGTAAGATGACCAAATTCAGTTGACATCTTCTCAATATTTCGCGAAAGAGCTAAAAGCTGATTGTTTTTATCGATAGCCAAATGCTTCACCAACTCTGAACCAATACCACGACTTGCACCGACAACAACAATATACTTAGTCATCGTAAGTCAATTTAAGCACATCACTTGACGGATGAGCTTGGCAAGTGAGTACATATCCCTGTTCAACTTCTTTATCCGTTAGTGAATAATTCATTTTCATTGTTGCCTTTCCTTCCGTCACTTTTGCACGACATGTACAACACACTCCTCCTTTGCACGAATATGGTGCATCTTCACCTAATTGAGTCAGTTTATCAAGAATTGTAGCTCCTTTTGTATCAAGTTCAAAGTTGATTAATTCGCCATCCAACTCAACTTCTACTTTTGCAACACCTTCGAACGATGCCGAATCTGCGATTTTTTGGTTGGACTTCATGAACACAGGAGTTGTAAATAATTCATAAATTATTTTATCCTCGCTCACACCAAAAACTTTTAAGGTCTCAATTGCTGACATAATCATTTCCTCAGGCCCACAGATATAAAATGCATCTGCACGTAAGAGTGAAAGATCTGCTTTAATGAGCTCTGCTATTTTTTCTTGATTTAATCGACCAGCTTCAAATCCTTCCTTTGACTCTGCCGATAAAAAATAAGTTGTAGAAATTGTATCACCTAGCTCTTCCAACGTTGAACGAAACATAATTTGGTTTGCATATTTGTTTCCAAAAAACAGTTTTAACGAACCATTTTCCTTCGCAATTGATTTTGCAATTGAAAGTATAGGTGTAATACCACTACCAGCAGCAAAAGCTACAAAATTACCTTGTGGATGAGTCAGATTAAATCGACCTTCAGGAACGGAAAGCCACACTTCATCACCTACTTTTAATTCATCATTGATAAAGCTACTAACCACACCATTTTCTATTTTTTTCACACCTATGCGCAAATCTTCATCTGGTGAAGAACAAATTGAATAAGAGCGCCTTTCGTCGTTTCCATTAATCTGCAAAAGAATGGTCACATATTGACCTGGGACAAACGAAAATTTAGCGCGATCTGAATCCGAAATTTCAAATGCAACACTCACAGCATTGGGCGTTTCGCGCACCACTTCTTTTACTCGAACCAGAACAAAACCTTTCGGTGCTTTAGTAGAAGCATCCGTTTTTTTGCCAAAAAGTTTATTAAACATTCCCATTAACTGTCTGAATTAATCATCAAACGAAACCACCAATTTTTCAGAGGTAGGATGCGCTTGACACGTTAAAATATACCCATTTTCTATCTCATCCGGTTCTAGTCCGTAATTCACATCCATTTTGGCTGTTCCTGAAATAATTTTCGCTTTACACGTACAGCACACACCACCTTTGCAGGCAAATGGCACATCGGCGCCAGCATTATAGGCTGCGTCAAGAATGTTATCGCCATCGGAATCAACACGAAGTTCCATTTCTACTCCATCCAAAATCACCGTCACATTTGACTCAATTTTAGGGTCGTTCGATGCAATTTTATCCGCCTTTGGCGTTGCCGCAGTGAACAACTCAAAATGTACATTTGATGGAGAAATACCATATCCAACCATTTTATCCTTTACATCCAAAATCATTTGTTCAGGACCACAAATATATACCTCATCAATAGGTTGATTCTTTAAAAAAGCTTCGTATATCGCATCGCACTTAAGCATGTCAATTCGGCCCTTTTGAATCTCATTCCCTAAATTCTCTCTTGATAAAATATGTATCAGGTTAAAACGTGTTAAATTTTTATTTTTCAGCGCTTCTAATTCTTCTCTAAAAATAATAGACCCTATAGCTTTATTTCCGTACAGTAACGTAACAGAACTCAAAGGTTCTTCAGTAAGAATGGTTTTAGCTATTGAGATAATAGGTGTAATTCCAGAACCTGCAGCCACCAACAAATAGTGCTTTTTATTATCTTTATTCACATCAACAGTGAAACGACCTGTAGGAGTCATCACATCCAATAAATCTCCTTTTTTGAGAGTTTTATTCGCAAACGTAGAGAATAAACCTTGATCTACCTGTTTAATAGCTACCCTCAGTTCGCGTTCACTAGGTGATACGCAGATGGAATAAGAGCGACGTACTTCCTCATTGTCAATTGTTGTTTTCAATGTCAAATATTGACCGGGTATATACACATAATCATTGACAAGTGCATCTGGTAATTCGAAAGCTACTGAAACGGTATCAGCAGTTTCTCTTCGAACATCACTTACTTTTAACGTATGAAACTTTGGTGTCATAAAATTAAATCTGAATTTGAGCCGCTAAAGTTAATCAATCATTTTGACGAGATACTGATTTTTATCAGGATTGTTTATCAAATATTTCGAAAGTCAATTCGAATTCAACGCAGATTAAACGAAAAAACACCTTCGCTGTTAATTTTTATTTTGATTCATTGAAAACAAAAATGATTTTCGTCATGTTTATGCTAAAATTCAACAATTCGAGTTAAATTTTTCGTAAAATTGCATTAAGAATTAAATGTAAGATAAGTTATGTCTGAAAAAAATATCAACGATTTAGAAAAACAGTTCCAACAAAAAATGGATGCTGAAATTAAGATTGAACCGAAAGATTGGATGCCGGACGAGTATCGAAAAACACTCATACGTCAAATTTCACAACATGCGCATTCTGAAATTGTCGGTATGCTTCCTGAAGGAAATTGGATTACCCGTGCCCCAAACTTAAGACGTAAAGCTGTGTTATTGGCTAAGGTTCAGGACGAAGCAGGACATGGTTTATACCTTTATAGTGCTGCCGAAACATTAGGAGCGGATAGAGAGCAAACAATTGACGATTTACATTCTGGCAAAGCTAAATATTCAAGTATATTCAATTACCCTGCTGTTTCTTGGGCAGATATGGGAGCTATTGGATGGCTTGTGGATGGCGCTGCAATTATGAACCAAGTACCTTTGTGTCGTACCTCTTATGGTCCTTATGCACGTGCTATGGTAAGAGTGTGTAAGGAGGAATCTTTTCACCAACGTCAAGGGTTTGAAATTATGACCACTTTAGCGAATGGAACTCCGATTCAAAAGCAAATGGCTCAAGATGCCTTGAATAGATTCTGGTGGCCAGCATTAATGATGTTTGGACCAAGTGACGACAATTCTCCTAACACAGAACGCTCAATGAACTGGAAAATCAAACGTCATACAAATGACGAATTGCGTCAAAAATTTGTGGATGCAACTGTTCCTCAAGCACATTTAATTGGACTTACTGTTCCTGACAAGGACCTTAAGTACAATGAAGCTACAGGACACTGGGAATTTGGTGAAATTAATTGGGAAGAATTTTTCAATATCATTAAAGGAAATGGTCCGTGTAATAAAAAGCGAATCGATGACCGTCGCAAAGCAAAAGAAAACGGAATATGGGTAAGAGAAGCAGCTCGTGCTTATGCAGACAAGCAAAAAGAGCGAATGAAAAAAGCTTCCTAAATCTTAGTATAAACAAAACGTTTTGAAATGTGAAATTCATTTTCATTTTCAACAAGTATTAATATAATTTACAACAACATGAGTAATGCAGAATGGCCTCTTTGGGAGGTGTTTATTAGAAGTAAACAAGGATTGGATCACAAGCATGTAGGTAGTTTGCGTGCAGCTGATGCTGAAATGGCAATTGACAACGCACGCGATGTATACACAAGACGTAGCGAAGGAGTAAGTATTTGGGTGGTAGAATCTGAAAATGTATTCGCTTCTAGTCCTGAAGATGCAGATTCATTTTTCGAACCATCTAACAGTAAGGTTTATCGTCATCCTACTTTTTATAAGGTACCTGACGGAATTGCTCACATGTAAGTTAAATGAATATGACAAAACAAGAAGCTCTATTTGAATATGTTCTTCGTGCAGGAGACGATAGCTTAATCTTAGGTCAACGCCTTTCTGAATGGTGTGGCCACGGACCTGTGCTCGAAGAAGATATTGCAATGACAAATATCGCACTTGACTTAATTGGACAAGCTACAAGTTTGTTAGCCTATGCTGGACAAGTTGAAGGTAAAGGTCGAGATGAAGACAAAATAGCATTTTTACGTTATGAGAACGAATACAAAAATTTATTGTTGGTAGAACAGCCTAATGTAGACTTTGGCGTGACTATGGCAAGACAGTTTTTGTTCGATATCTTTCATTTCTACTTTTTCAAAGGTTTATTAAACAGTGCGGACACACAACTTGCAGCGATTGCTGAAAAATCATTAAAAGAAGTTACCTATCACGTTAAGCATAGCTCAGAATGGATAATTCGTCTAGGTGATGGAACAGAAGAATCTCACGAACGCATCCAACAAGCAATTAATGACATGTGGTCGTACACAGGTGAAATGTTTGAGATGGATCAAGTTGATGAAATAATGATTGCAGAAGGTATTGGCATCGATTTATCTAAACTTAAACCAATGTGGCACGAACATGTGAAACAAGTATTGGAAAGAGCAACTCTTAAAATGCCCGAATATGGTTACATGCATTTAGGTGGTCGTCAAGGTAATCACTCGGAATACATGGGATACATACTGACCGAAATGCAATATATGCAACGCGCATATCCAAACATGGAATGGTAAGTCATCAAGAAAATACAAAATTAGTATGGGAACTTTTGGAGAATGTTAAAGACCCAGAAGTTCCCGTTCTTTCTGTCGTTGACTTAGGAATTATTCGTGCTGTAGAAAAAGATGGGAACGAATTTATTATCACCATCACACCTACCTATTCAGGATGCCCTGCGATGCGAACCATTGAAGAAGACATCCACGACACTTTAAACGCTGAGGGGATTTTAATTAAAGAAATTAAGACTGTCCTATCGCCTGCTTGGACAACAGATTGGATTTCGGAAAAAGGTCGAAAAAATTTAGAAGAGTATGGAATAGCTCCACCTCAAGATGAAGTAGATAAAAGTGTGCTCTTCGCAGAACCTACAATCGTTCCATGTCCCTTGTGTAAATCGAAGAACACGCGAATGATTAGTCAATTCGGTTCAACCGCATGTAAAGCTCACTATCAATGCAATGACTGTTTGGAACCGTATGATTATTTTAAGTGTTTGAAGTAGTATCCAAAGGAACTAATTTAAGTTCACCCTTACACATACATCTCATCCTGCTCATCACGTTGATTGTATATCAAATATGTAAGCTTAGATTCGTCAAAAATTTCGTTAGCTATATCCTGAATATTTTCTGACGTGATTAAATCAATCCCACGATAAATTTCGCGTGTTGTATCAATCTGATCGAAAATCAAAACGCTTTTAGCTAGCGCTAGCATCAGTCCTGAATTGCTCTCCCCTGCTAATGCTAAGTGCCCTTTTAATTGTTCTTTCGCTTTAGATAACTGAACCACTCCTAGCTTTTGTTCCCTTAGCTTGCGTAATTCAGCATGAATAACACGCAACGTATTTTGAACATTGCGCTTATCTGTACCAAAATAAATCGAATGAAAACCTGTATCAGCGTATGGCGTATAGTTCGATTCGATGCTGTACGAATACCCATATTTCTCTCGAACTGACAGTGACAAGCGAGAATTAAGTGCAGGGCCTCCTAAAATATTACTAAGTAAAACCATTGCCTTTCGCTCTTTGGCTTTGTATGGGTATGCTATCCCTCCCATCAAACCGTGTGACTGATAGTTTGATTTGTTTTTGGTGATACTAGTTGGTTTATAATCTGTAAAATGGTTTAAATCAGGTGATTTACCTAAACCGTTGTAATTCCCAAAAAAGCGTTGAGCCAGTTCATTAATGCGTTTCTCCGTAAACTGCCCTACGATAGAAAGCACCATATTTTGTGGACCAAAATAGCGCGACACGTACTCTAACAGATGGTTACGTGTGAATGAATGCACAGACTCTTGCGTACCTAAAATATTTTTTCCCAATTGATGGTTTTGAAAAATTAAACTTTCAAATTCATCAAAAATACATTCAGATGGACTATCGAGGTAGGAATTAATTTCATCCACAATCACCTCTTTTTCCCGTTGAATTTCCTTTTCTGGGAAAATGGAATGAAACACGATATCAGCTAACAATTCGAGTGTTCGAGACAAATATGTTTTCGAAAAAGAAGCATAAATACAAATCTCTTCTTTCCCCGTATATGCATTTAGTTCACCCCCAACAGAATCCAATCTACTTAACACATGAAATGCCCTACGTTTTTCAGTGCCTTTAAAAATACAATGTTCTAGAAAGTGAGCCAATCCTTCCTCATGAGGTTGTTCAAATCGCGAGCCTGCAAGAACAGTAATTCCAGCATGTGCCACTTGATTTCTAACCGGTTGAAAAACGACTCTCAACCCATTAGGCAGTGTGAAAATATGTGGAAGTTTTTCGCTCAATTTATGGATTCTTTCGGTAGACTCTCCAGCCACCATCATTTTTTTGAAAACAAATGCGATCATGAAGTCTATTTGGACGACCTTGCCAAAATTCATAATGCGTTGGATATACAACATACCCTCCCCAATGTTCAGGTCGTGGAATAGTACCTCCAAATTCTTTCTCCATCAGTTCTGCTTTCAGCACCAACTGACTACGGTCTTCCAATTCATGACTTTGTTCAGATGCCCATGCCCCCAATTGACTTCCTTTAGGTCGTGATTCAAAGTATTTATCACTTAATGAAGTTGGAGCTTTCTTTGCTACTCCCTCAATACGCACTTGACGTTCTAGATTATGCCAAAAAAAGTGGAGTCCCACTTTAGGATTTAGAGCAATTTCCTGACCTTTCTGACTGTTATAATTCGTATAAAAGACCAATCCCTCGTCAAAAAAATCTTTCAAATACACAATACGTGTACTGGGTTGAAGGTCTTTCGAAACCGTTGCTACCATCATTGCATTAGGTTCAGGAGCTCCAGAATCGATGGCTTCCTTTAACCAAACACCTAAAAAATCAAATGGATTAATATCCGCTGCGATACGTTCCAATTCTCCTTTAGAAAAATGGTGGTGATCATCTCGAATGGCATCCAAAAATTCCTTCATAATGTTACTCTTCTTCTGAATCGTAATTATCTTCTACCACACCCTGCACTTCTGCTTCTTCATCAAAATCATCTTCATCTGATCCTGAAGCTGAAAACACACCAGCAGTTGCTCCTTTAAATCCAACTGGTTCCTCATCTTCGAAAGATGCAGCTGTTGTGTCAAAATCAGTTTCTTCTCCGTTAAATGGATAAATATCTACAATTGGAGAGAGTGTTATCGAAGGAATATCAAACGACACCATCATTCCTTTCATGCTTTCGTGCGTACGGTCATATGCTTCTTTCACATTTGACGCATTGACTAATAAATTATTCGCGATTTTCTTTTCCTTGTCGCTATCAGCATCCGCCGAAACATAGGTAATCTTAACCTTAAACCACGTATCACAATCTTCGTAATGAAAGATGTCTGCAAAATCAGTTTTAGCAATATTTGTAATCAAAAATTCCCCTTTGACAAATTCTCCTATTTCGGTATACGCCCTAGCTTCGGCATCAGTAAACGACATCGCATTAATCAAATAAGGTTCATTAACTCTTTTCAAACGACCGTCTTCAAGTTGTTTCGTGTATTTCACCTTTACGGTAAACCAATTATTCATAATTCAATTGTTAAATTAACTTTTTGTTTTTTTAAAATAGACAAATGGAACTAGGTTCTTTTCAATTAAAAAATAAGCTATTTCATTTCAACCCAATCTATTTTACACAAAGATAATGAGAGGAAATGAAGAAGCGCATTACGAACGAACTTTTCTTCCTGCTGTATAGCACAAAAATGATTTATTCGGCAACTCAAGCACGACCATACTTCCTGAAATATAGAAATCAATCACAGGCTCATTTGTAATGTTAACGACCTCCCCATTGATTACACAATCTACTCCTTTCATTTGATTTTGAAACGCTACCACATTGTTTTTAATCACCCAACGCTCTGGCTTATAATAAGCCGCTGTAATTGTTTGCTTACCGTCCCATACTTGAAATAAATCACCTTCTCCCCAAATCACCATGTGGTCATTTGCATCCCAATAATCGGGCGAATAATTTGATAACGTAGTTAAATTTCCTGCTTTGTAATAATGTAAATTAAGGTTTTGATCTAAATACGTCACACATGAAATTCCCGCAATAAAACGTTTAGCATGCATAGGGTCTAAATCAAGAAAATGACCGTTTTCAAAAATGGCAAAGGACATGTGAACAGGATCATTAAATGCAGCGATATCTCTCCCACATGAAAACTTAATTTGTTCGCGGTAAGTATCTAATTCGTAAAAGCGTCCTCGATAAAAAACAAAATGCGTTCCGCCACCAGCTTTAAATGCTACAATATTATCACCCACGGAAGAAGGTAAATACATATCTCCAATCACACCATATAATTCCTTAATCTCTCCATTGTACCAAAGCTTAACAAAATTACTTTGCGTATCTTCAAACACAACTAGGCTATCAGTCACCACGTATCTTCTTCCAAAGTTCGTCAATAATTGACCTTGCCCATCCATCCACACTGAAGTTACTGGCCCTTGACTCAATACCAATATATTATCACCTACCACATAGTTATTTGCAATTCCAGCAATCATCTTCACCTGTCCGCCTTGGAATACTTTTACATCGCCCTTGTTATCGATATAACCCAATAAATTATCCCCAACTTGAAAGGATTTAACAGGTAGGTATTCCAATTGTCGTACAACCCCATTATGAAATGCTTTAAAATAGCCTTGTAAATTTGTAAATGGACCTAAACCCCAAAAATCTTGCGCAGAAACATTTACTGCCAAAAAGAAAATCGCAAATATCTTAAGAAACTTCATACACTATATACTATGATTACCCATATAACTTAACAAAAAAGGTGCCCAAATGAGCACCTTCTTGACAAATATAGTAATTTATAATTATTTTCCTGACACACGAGCTTCTGCTAATTTAACAGCAGCCAACACATCAACAACCTTTCCTGTCTTAGAAAGCGTAGCAAAATCTACTTTTTCATCAGTTCCAGGTTTAGTATGCATTGTACCTGAATAATCTTTACCTGATTCGATGATAATCTCTTTAATTTCTTTCATCGACAACGATGGGTAATACGATTTAATCAACGCTGCAACACCTGATACCATTGGAGCTGCCATTGAAGTACCTTGAAGTTTTTGATATTCATTTTCAGGAACAGTATTGTAAATTTCGAATCCTGGAGCAAAAATATCCACTGATTTTTTTCCGTAGTTAGAGAATGAAGCTGCTAATTCACCTTTTTTAGCATGGCGAGAAGAAGCTCCAATAGTTAACAACATCGTATTTTCAGTTTCTTGAAAATCGTACATTACAGCTGGGAAGTTAGGATTTTCGTCAAGATTTTGACCATCATTACCCGCAGCATGAACCAAAAGCACACCTTTTTCTTCTGCATAACGCATCGCTTCATACACTTCTTTCTGATTAGGCGAATATGCTTTACCAAACGACATGTTAATTACTTGTGCACCATGATCAACTGCGTAGCGAATAGAAAGTGCGATATCCTTATCGTACTCATCTCCATTAGGTACAGCACGAAGCGACATTAACTTCACATTTGCAGCAACACCATCTCCACCTAATTTATTTCCGCGCAATGCGCCAATGATACCACCAACGTGAGTTCCATGTAATGCATCAGGACCTTTTACGTCTGCATTTCCATAATTTACATCCGAAAAATCATTTGGATTATCCCCTACAATTGCACGAAAATCTTTTTCAATGTTGTAGTGCGTTTCAAGCATGCCATTAATTTGCTCCAATTGTTTGTCCAATACTTCTGGTGTTAATTCACCACTCAAAATAGAAACAGCTACCTGCTTAATTTGCTTCATTTGCGCATCTTCAGGTTTCCATTTTTCTAAATCTTTCATTGTATAGTTCTCTTTTCCAATTGCAGAACCCACCATTACTGGTATCATAGGAAGCATTTGGTCTTTGAACATATTAATTTGTGTAATATATCCTTCAAACTCGTTCTTCTTTTCATTGTAATCGTTCTTTACCTTTTTGTAGAACGCATACTCTGCTTTATCTTCTGCATCTTCTTCCGAAACATCTTTGTATTTAGCACGTAATTGAACATATAAACGCGTTACTTCTAACGTTGCATCATTCATGTTTTCACCATTAGCATTACCTAAAAAGTTCCAACCGTGAATGTCATCAATTCGTCCATTTCCATCATCGTCAATTCCATTACCAGGAATTTCTTTTTCATTGACCCATATTTGACCTTGAAGATCTTCGTGGTTTGTGTCGATACCCGAATCGATTACTGCTACAATAACAGTGTTTGATTCTTTTTTCTTTAAAAATTTGTACGCTTGCTCCGTGTTCATTCCCGGAGTTTTTCCATTGTACCAGTTCAGAATATCTTTATCTTGTGCAAAAGAAATTACTGAAAACCCTAATGTAAAAAGGGCAAGTGATAATTTGATTACTATTTTTTTCATATCTTTATTGTGTTTACTGATACACTTAATCAGTATTCGTGCCAAAGATGAGAAAACATCCTGAAATAATAAAGAAAAAATCCATTTATGGAAAAAAAACCACTTATTTTGGGCTAGATTAATTACAGATGGTGATGAGGCTTATTATTACAATTTTGTGCCTGTATACTTCGGGTATATTTTCTCAAAGTCAAGTTTTTGATGCGGGTAAAGAAACTGGTCGTAAAGAAACCTATGCGGTGAAAGTCGCAACAGGTCACCGATTACCTAGTGATGTTATTTACAAGTATTCATCAAACGGTTGGCATTATATATTAGCCCATCGCTCCGAGGTTGTACAACTTTCCAAATCTGGGGTCATTTCACAAATCTATTCAGACTCAGGTAACGGGTATGCGTTAAACGACTCTTCTTTAGTTACGCATTCCGTACTTCCTATTCATCATGGATTAGAAGGACTACCAGATGCGTATACTGGAAAAGGTGTCATTATTGGCTACGTAGATAACGGATGCGATATTACACACAATGACTTTAAAGACACAAACGGAAACACCCGCATTTTAAGGTACTGGGATCAGACCGCATCTGTCAATAGTCGCACACCAGCTAAATACGGTTATGGTCAAGCTTTCGATAGTACTGACATTAACGCTGGCGTATTCCCAAACTTTATCGGGTCTGGACACGGGACAACTGTTTCTGGAACAGGGTCCGGAAATGGGTTAGCAAATGGTCGAAATAAAGGAGTGGCTCCAGATTCAGATATCATTATCGTTAAATCTCCTATTTCGGGTTCAAATTTTACCATTACCGTGGCAGAAGCTGTAGATTACATTTTTTCAGTTGCCGATTCATTAGGAATGCCCGCTGTAGTCAATTTGAGCTTAGGGAGTTATTTAGGTAGTCATGATGCGCGTGACCCTGCTGGGCTCTACATTGACAGTTTACTGCAAGAAAAAAGTGGGAGAATTGTTGTCTGTGCAGCGGGAAATTCTGGAAACTGGGGAAAATACCATGTAAAAGGTGAGCTAAATACTGTCGACACCTTATTCACTTGGTTGATTCCCAACCCGGCACTTGCATTTGGTTCTCCTGGTATCTTTTTAGATTTATGGGCTGACACGAACGATATTAAAACCATGCAATTTGCTTTAGGAGCAGACGCCCCTGGTCCTTTGTTCAGAGGAAGAACGAATTATTTCACCTGTGGAAACCAACTCAACACAGATGTATCGGATGAGTTATACGGAGGTACTAACTTGATAGGTTCGTTGATTTTTCATGAACGCGTAGTTGGCCCTAATTACAATTTGAGGGTCTTACTGTTTACTGATAGTTTGGATTATAAAATACGTTTTATGACCAAGGGAATTGGTTCTAAATATGATGCATGGAGCAGTGTCAGTTTAGGCTATAGTAATTTTGCTACGAACATACCTGATCCTTTACTATATGAAGACTTCCATCATTACATCATGCCAGATTCACTGCAAACTATAGTAAGTTCTTGGGCGTGTTCTGAAAAAGTCATCACTGTGGCCAATATGCACAATCGGAAAAATTATGTGGACTATGATGGTAATATTTATCCTTCTGATGGTGGCTTAATTCCCCCAGGTCAACTTAGTGTTAATTCATCAAAAGGCCCCTCTAGAAGAAGTGTTCTGAAACCCGACATTACTGCCACAGGAGATATGTCATTGTCTGCACGTGTAATGTCCGAATCCTATTTGCCTTCACAACTTGATGAAGGAGGTTTACATGTTCGAAACGGGGGGACATCCATGGCTTCTCCTGTTGTTGCCGGAATCGCAGCTTTATACCTCGAAAAATGCCCGCAGTCTAATTGGTTAGATTTTAAAAACGACTTATACAATGCGGCATATACTGATAGTCACATACAATCTCCTTTGCCAAATTATGCATTTGGTATGGGAAAAGTGAATGCGTTGGAAACGTTGTTAGGCTCAAACTTTAACTCAACTGTCTTGGGAGACACACTGCTTTGTAGCCAAGTCGGATTACTGGATGTAACCCCTACTCCATTCAGTATACTTTGGAACACTGGAGAGTCTACTCTTCAGTTGGAAGTATTTGAAACGGATAACTACTTTGCTACTGTATACAATGAAAAAGGTTGTAAAGGTTTCACGGATACACTTCATGTGGTGGCGGGAACGAATCCATACCCTTCCATAATTACACAACTCGACGGGGCACTTATTGCAAGTTCAAACTACAACTATCAATGGTACCTAAATGGTGAACTGATAGATGGGGCGCAATCACAAACATATTTTCCTACAGAAGCTGGAAATTATAGTGTTTCTGTGACCGATGTCTCTGGTTGTAGCACTCTATCTGATGAAGTTAATGTGGGAATTGTCTCTCTTGACTCAGTTGAACTCAATCAAATTGCTGTCTTTCCGAATCCTGTTCTTCATGAATTTCAAATTGAGTCAACAGAACCTGGGAACTATCAGCTAATTCAACTTGATGGAAAAATTGTAGATGCGGGGAGCTATGAAGTAAATCAAAAAATAAACACGCAAAGCTTGAAAACTGGAGTTTATATTCTGAAATTTACCACTTACTCTCGAAATTTTGAAACAAAATTGTTGAAGTATTAGCCTTTATTAGTTGATTATACTATTTTTGGCACCTAAATTCAAATTATTGAAATGAATCTTACTGGAATTATTTCTATTTCGGGAAAACCGGGATTGTATCGTGTGGTTGCTCAAGGCAACAACAATGTGATTGTAGAAGCACTTGAAGACGGAAAACGTTTTCCTGCACATTCTAACAACAAAATTTCTGCACTTGAAGACATCAGCATTTACACGTATGAAGATGACGTTCCGTTGAAGGATGTATTCAAATCAATTTACGACCTAGAAAAAGGTGGTGTAGCTATTTCTCACAAAGAAAGTGCAGCTAAGTTAAGTGAATACTTGACTAAAGTTTTACCCAATTTTGATCAAGAGCGTGTATATGCTTCTGATATCAAAAAATTGTTTCAATGGTATAACTTACTACACAAAGCAGGAGCCTTAATTTTGGAAGAAGAAGTGGTGGAGGAAGAAAAGCCTGCTGCTAAACCAAAAGCAAAATCTAAAGCAGATCAAGAGGAAACAACTTCTGAGAAAGCTCCAGCTAAAAAGCCTGCTGCTAAAAAAGCACCAGCAAAAAAAGCAACGACACCAAAAAGCGCAACAACTGCTAAACCTGCTGCTAAAACAGCCGCAAAAAAAGCACCTGTTAAAAAAGCTGCTGGAGCCAAGAAAAATGGTTAATCCAGTATGATAGTATAGATTTGATTTAAAGGAGCTTATAGGCTCCTTTTTTTATACCCAAAAAACAGAGAATGAGAAAGATTAGTAATTGAGTTGATGCTTCTTTAACCAATGCTATCTTTTTACTAACTTTAGAACCCTAATAAATAAACGATGCAGATTTCGAAGAACACACGTCATTTTTTACCAGAAAATATATCCATATCCTCATTCGAAGATATTAAACCATATTATGAAGACCTAAATACACGCACTATTGACACCAAAGAAGCACTTGAAAAATGGCTCCTAGACAGAAGTGAATTGGATGCCGTACTCGAAGAAGACATGGCTTGGCGTTACATCAAACTTTCAATTGACAATACCAATGAAGCATTAACACAATCATATCAAACATTTGTTGGGCAAATACAACCTCACATTTCTCCTTACGAAGATTTATTAAACAAGAAGTTGCTACAATCTCCTGCTCTTAGTCAACTTCAAGGTGAAGCATATCAAATCTATATCAGAAGTATCAACACCTCGGTAAAGCTTTTTAGAGAAGAAAACATTTCTATTCAAGCGCAAATAAGTGAGCAAAGTCAAGAATTTGGGCTAATATCAGGTGCGCAAACCATCACTTACGATGGGAAAGAAATTACGATGCAAAAAGCTGTATCATTTTTAAAAGAAACGAATCGAGCTGTGCGTGAACAGGTCTTTCAGTTAATGGCTTCTCGCCGTTTACTTGATGAAGAAAAACTGAACGAATTGTATAGTTCTTTATTCACCAAACGCCATCAGATTGCACTAAATGCAGGTTTTGAGAATTTTAGAGATTACATGTTCGAAGCCATGGGGCGATTTGATTACACCACGCAAGATTGCTTCGATTTTCATGAAACAATTGCAGCCGAAATCGTACCCATTGTGAGGCAATTTCAAGAAGAGCAGCAACAAAAATTAGGACTTGAATCGCTTCGACCATGGGATACTGAAGTTGACCCAGATGGCCATAGACCGTTAAAACCATTTGAAACTGGAAGTGATTTACTGCAAGGAACCGTTGAAATGCTTCACCAAATCGACTCCTATTTTGGTGATTGTTTAGAAACAATGGATAAGATGGGGCATTTGGATTTGGAATCGAAAGCGGGGAAATCACCTGGAGGGTATAATTATCCGCTATATGAAACGGGTGTTCCGTTCATTTTTATGAATGCTGTTGGTAGTCATCGTGATTTGGTAACAATGGTTCACGAAGGTGGACATGCTATTCATTCTTTTCTAAGTCGTGAATTACCAATTACAGGATTCAAAAGTTTACCAAGTGAAGTAGCAGAGTTAGCTTCCATGAGTATGGAACTGATTTCGATGGACAATTGGTCGCGGTTTTACCCTGAACCTACTGATTTGAAACGCGCTAAAAAAGAACAGCTTAAATCCGTTTTGCAAATTTTACCGTGGATTGCAACCATTGATGAATTTCAACATCGACTTTACGAAAACCCCAATCATTCTACAGAAGAACGTACAACTATTTGGCTAAATTTACTTCAGAAATATGGAACAGGATTGGTAGACTGGAGTGGGTTTGAAAAAACTCAAGCCACCTCATGGCAACGTCAATTGCACCTATTTGAAGTTCCTTTTTACTACATTGAGTATGGGATTGCACAATTAGGTGCTTTGGGTGTATGGATGAACTACAAACAAAACCCTGCTAAAGCCATTCAACAATACAAAGATGCGCTATCGTTAGGCTATACAAAATCTATCCCCGAAATATACGCCACTGCTGGTGTGCAGTTTGATTTTAGTAAAAATAATGTGAAGAAATTGGTGGAATTTATCAAAGCAGAATTGGAAACTTTAAACAATTAGTAAGTTATGCTAATCAACAGTGAAATAAAACGTTCCTTCATTCGTAATTTCTTGATTTACCAAATCCCAACATATAAACAATACTAATAAATCATCGACCTCTCGTTTGTTTAAATCACTCATTCTATACAATTTAGAAAGTGTACATTTTCCTTGAGATTCTATCAATCTTAAAAATGCAACTTGTGGTTCTGACATCACTTCTGGTTTCGCGTTCTTTTTTTGACGACTGTTCCATACTCGAACTAAAATCTTATTGGCAAGGAGTGTGTTGTCGTCTACACGAATGTAAGTAACCCATTTCCCTTCTTCATCAGGAGAACGATGTGGTTTAGTTGAAGATGGAGCGACATTAATTTGAAGAACTAATTTATGCCCTTGTTGCCACACATGTGATGTAAACTCGACTTTTGGTTTACAATACATTTCAGATGCTGCATCAATGATGTGGAATTCTTCAGTGGGATTAATTCCTGACACTTTGCCATTATCTTTCACCCCGATCAACAAACGTCCCCCTTTAGTATTCGCAAAAGCAGACATTGTTCGAGCTATTTTTCTCGAATCATCCACACGCATTTTAAAATCCTGTTGCGTATGTTCTCCTTCTGCTATTAATTCGTTAAGTGTCATGATAAATTCCACAGTTCCCAAGCCTTTAATGCTTGTTCTTTCAACATTGTTTCTCCATTTAACGTGACTGCTCCCTGCTGTTTAGCATGTGTTAAAAATAATGTATGAACGGGATTATAGATTAAATCAACAACCAAATGACCATCATTCAGTGCGTGATACGGGAGATTTAATGCTTCATCCACATTTGGATAAGTTCCAACAGGTGTGCAATTTATGATAATACCACAATGTTTAATCATTAACTCATTCACCTCATTCAACTGAAACTCGCCCACATTAGGATTTCGAGCTGCTACTAATACATCAAGTCCAATTTGTTGCAATACGTATTTAACAGATTTCATCACTCCACCATTTCCCAAAATAAGTGCCTTATGATGCGTATTCAATAAAAAAGGCTTAATCATTTGCTGAAAACCAAACGCATCGGTATTTGCTCCTATGCGCTTACCATCATGAAAAAGTATGGTATTAACCGAACCAATTGCAGCTGCTTCTGGAGTCAGTTCGTCTAAAAATGGAATAATTACTTGTTTGTAGGGTATGGTAACGTTTAATCCACTAAACCGATTGTTTCGCCATAATTCTTCTACATCCTCAATGCGCTGCATTTCGAAATTATCATACACTGCATCGATTTGTTCCTGTTCAAATTTTTGGGTGAAAAAAGATTTTGAAAAAGAATGTGTGAGTGATTGACCGAGTAATCCGTATTTTTTCATTGTTCGAGACTAAAAAGTAGCTATTACTTTTCCACTTTACCTTTTACAGCAGCAAAACGTTCAAGTAAAATGATGAGCAAAACACCTGACAAAGCCAATAAAGAAGCCCATACGATAAGTGGTTCCCCATCAAAATTTAGTGGGCTGACATTGGTTTGTAACCACTCTTCTCTACCATCCGAATGTACAACAAGCGGGCCACTCCCCACATTCACTTTCCACGGCCAAATTTTATTGAGCGAACCCAATAAAAAACCTGTCAACACAGCTAATGTAGCTGATTTGAAACGACTGAACAACCATTTCAAGACACGTGAAAAGCTCAATAACCCTACCACACATCCAGCTCCAAAAATGAGTATCAGCTTCAATTCTCTATCGTGAATAGCCTCTATAACAACGTGATACGACCCCAATAAAAGTAAAATAAATGAGCCTGAAATTCCAGGTAAAATCATGGCACATATCGCAATCGCTCCACTGATAAACAGATACCAATTTGCATCCACACTTGTTGTAGCCTGAAGTGTTGTAATCCAATAAGCCGTAATGGTTCCAACAATAAAAAGTATAATTGTCACTACACTTTTTGATTTTATCTGCTTGCCAACTAGCCAAATACTAGCCAACACTAGACCAAAGAAAAAACTCCATAATAAAACAGGATGTGTATCCAATAAGTATTTAATCAATTTAGCCAATGAAAAAACAGCGACTAAAATCCCTGCAAATAAAGCGACCAAAAAATCACCGTGAATATATTTCCAAGTCGCTTTACCCCCCTCATTTTTCAATATTTTCAACGCTTGAATATTAAAATGACTAATCGCAGTAAGCAATTCTTCGTATATCCCCGAAATAAAAGCGATTGTTCCTCCAGAAACACCAGGAACCACATCGGCTGCACCCATCGCTGTTCCTTTTAACATTAGGATAAAATAATCCACTAAGCTTCTCATGTGCGTTTGAATTTTATGTGTGAGAGATAAATAAGCACCTATTTATCAGCTTAGCAAAAGTAGGAAATATATTATTGAGAAGACTAAAGTATAAGCTATAAAAAAAGCTGTAAACTTAGAAACAATCCAATTTTACAGCTTTCTCGAGCACCATAATGTGGCTACTTATTTAGTATTCATATCCAACATGTTTAAAAATGGACTTTTGTTATCCATAAAAATAGTTTTAGCGTTTGGAGAAGTCGCCAATTCCAATATTGCTTCAATCTGTTTTAACTGGAGAATACTTTTTGTCAAGCTCGCATTCAGTTTTTCATTGGCCAACATTTGTGCTTGGGCCTCGATTTCAATCACTTCTGCATTAGCTTGAGCTCCTATGATGGCGGTATTTTTTCGAGCTTCCGCTTGAATTATTTGACGCTCTGCCTCTTTACGTTGTTGCTCTAGAATAAACTCCATACGCAAGGCATCTTGCTCCGATTCAAGCTTCAATTCAATCGCTTTTGCTAATCCAGGAGGTAAAATAATGCTCTTCAAAAGCACTGCTTCAATTTCAAATCCTCTATCGCGCAAATACTCATTCATCAAATTGGTGATTTTAAGTTCGATTTGCTTTCGTTCTCCACTGTGCATGTCTTTGGCATAAAATTGTGCACACACATCTGCAGCTGCCGAACGAAAAACGGATGTAATAATTTGATCGTAATTAAGTCCAATTTGTTTGATAACGGGTATTACCATATTTGGATCGATACGATACAGGATAGATACATCAGACTGAATGGTTAATCCCTCTTTAGAAGGCAAATTCATAGATAACTCTCTGTTAATCGTTCGTGTCGGAACTTTAATCACAGAAGACGAAAATGGATTATACATTATAATTCCAGACGTCGTTACTTTGTCTTTTAATTTTCCATACCTGGATTTAACACCTACTTGTCCTGGTCGAATCACAGCACAAGATGACATTAACACGGCTGAAAAAACAATTGGGAGTATTACTTTTTTCATATGTATATAATTTACGAGTTAAGTGCATATCAATTCGTTCTCTCTAATTTTAGTCGCAAGGTACCATAACGACAAACTGTAATAAGACGAATTTTCTATGTTTTATTTGACCCACAAAATACATATTTTCAACACGTTAAAAAAGACAGGTTCTCACAAAAAAACCTAAAAAGAACAGAGTTAAGCTTTTTTATGAATTGAAGATGACGTCTTTTTTGGAAATCATCCAAAGCCCTAGAAAGCAAAACAAGCCGTTAATTCCCAGTAGTTCAAAACCAAACTTGTACGTTCCAAACAGTGCTGTTTCATACTGCATAGTGAAAAATAATAGTATCGGAATAAGCAAACAAACTAGCCATGCCCATTTATCATTTACTTTTCGTTTCGTAAAAATCCCAAAGAAAAACAAGCCCAACAATGGACCATAGGTATAACTAGCCGCTTTAAAAATGGTACTGATGACGTTTTGTTCTTTTAGTTTAGCAGCAAGGATTATGGTAATAAAAATAACTACTGTTACCAACACATGTATTATTTTTCGATATCGTTCGGCCTTTTGAACATCAGTCATTTTATCCACTTTAAACAAATCAATACTAGCCGAGGTGGTAAGCGATGTTAGTGCCGAATCTGCACTTGAATAAGCTGCTGCAATTAAACCAAGGATAAACAATATACCAAATGTAGCACCTAAACTCCCGCTCAGCGCAATCATTGGAAATAACCTATCTGCACGAAGCGATTCATCCATATTATTAAACTGTGTCAACATATCAGGATGTATGTCAAGATAAGCATATAAAAAAGCGCCTAATGTGAGAAAAATGAGGTTCACTCCAATCAAAATCACACCGAGCGAAATCATGTTTTTTTGCGCATCTTTGGTGTTTTTACACGTCAGGTTTTTTTGCATCATATCTTGATCCATTCCAGTCATAGCAATAGTTACAAACATACCACCAAGTACATGTTTCCACCAGTAATTAGCTGCATTAGGATCGTCAACCACAAACCAATTCACCACGCTCATTTGTTCCCAAATACCAGCTTCTTGAATTGAAATGCTATCCGAAATATACACGATGCCCAAAACAAGTGCCAAGAGCATGAAAAATGTTTGTAATGTATCCGTCCAAATAATGGTTTTTATACCACCTCTGTTGGTGTAAATCCATATGAGTAAAAGCGTAATGGCGACAGTGAACCAAAATGGAATACCCCATTCCATAAATACGAAATAATGCAACACATCGGCAACCAAAAATAATCGAAGAGAAGCTCCCACTACACGTGAACAGAGAAATAAAATTGCTCCAGTCACATGTGTATTGTTTCCAAACCGTGTACCTAGATACGCATAAATTGAAGATAGATTATGTCGATAATACAAGGGCAACAACACAAAAGCAACGATGACATAACCTATCATGTACCCCAATATCATTTGCATATAAGAGAATCCCGATCCTCCGACCCATCCTGGGACAGAAATAAATGTCACGCCTGACAATGACGCACCAATCATCCCAAACGCTACCACATACCATTTCGAATTGCGATTTCCTGTGAAAAACGTTTCGTTATCCCCTTTCCCAGAAGTAAATCTAGAAATCACAATCAATAGGAGAAAATAAACGAAGATGATGGAGAGTATGACAATTTTCGACATGTATTGATTCTTTGGTGTCGAAATTACGAAGAATTATAGCAGATTGGATTTCTTTCAAAAAAAAAAAAAACGGGCTGACTCACTCGAGCCAACCCGTAAGTATTACTATACCAAGTGACTTATTTCTTAATCACTTTGATTTGAGAATAACCATTCGTTGTTCTAACAAGCGCTGTGTATAATCCAGCTGAAAAAGCAGCTGTATTAACTTGTACTTGATTTTCGTTAACCGTGTCTAACTGCGAAACCAATGTACCTGTCACATCAAAAATGTACAATTGAGTAATCATTTCTTCAGCCGTGATGATAAACTGATCTTCAAACGGGTTTGGATAAGCAGATACGTTAGCTTTATTTAACTCAGCAATTGATAAATCATCTTGCAATAAGTTACCTGTAATCGTGATGTTGTCATAACGATTGTTACCAGAAGGATTAGAAGCATTTGCATCTTCCCAAGTAATTCTGATTTTGAAATTCGCATTGTCGTTTGCACCAGTTACTGCTGAGAAATCGTATGTTAGCATTTGCCATTCTTCTACACCATCTACGTTTTGTACGTTATTGGTCAAATTAGCATCCACAAATGAAGTACCATTTAATGAATACTCAATTTTGTTAGTCAACATACCATTTCCAGAACGCTGAACAGCATAAGTAAACATGATGTTTTCAGCACCAGTTGTAGGCACATCAAATATCAACGATCGAGTAGCAGAAGGGTTACGTACACGAGCAGCAGAACCAACAGTCACACCCATTTGAATGTTCATTGTTGTACCAGGAGTAAAACGGTCAATATCTCTTTCACCTGTAATTGGGTCTGTGTATTCAAAACTTCCAGTAAATCCAGTAATTAATGTGAAATCAGCTTCAATAACCGTTACATCACTTACAGTAGTCAAGTCATTAAAATGCCAGTAATACAATAATGCTGACTCTTGCTCTGTTGTTTCACCTTCTACTGCGATTTCCACATCATCCGCATTTGGACTTGTCAACACGATATCTCCATCATATTCACCTACAGCAGAAGCATTCAAACGTACATAGACTGTAACATTTGTAACAACACCAGCAGTGTGTTCAATCGTAATTTCACTATCAAAATCTTGATCAGAAGTCAATGATACTTCGTAATTAGCAGGAGCTGTAACAGTAATATCGTCTTCTAAATTGATTCCATTAACTACAAATTCTTGCTCGCTAGATGTAAAACCTAATGTTTGGTCAAAAAACAATAATGTTTCTGGTAACACAGTGATTGTTGGAACCGGTACAGGAACAACTTCACCCACTAATTCAATTGTAATGTCCGCTGCATCAGTTGTCGAGATAACTAAATCGCCTGTTACATCACCAACTTGTGTATCATTCAAACGCACAAATACTTCAGTTGCTAATACCTCGTCATTTACATCAGGAGATATCGATACAGTAGTCGCAAAATCAGTACCTGATGTCAATGAAACTTCGAAACCAGCTGGAGCAGTGATAACAATATCCGCTACTAAATACTCTCCTGTAACTTCAATAACCTGTTCTGCAGATGGATCTCCCAACGTTTGTTCGAAATCATTTAATTGAGTTGGTGTAACCTGTACTAAAGGAATTGGCGTAGCAGAAGTCAAGCCTGTTAAAGCAATAGTTACATCTGTAGCGTTTGGCGACTCCAATAAAATGTCACCAGTATACGTATCCTCTACAAGTGAATTTAAACGCACATAAACTGTTGTTGGAGCAATTGCCCCAGAAACATGTGAGATAACTACACTTGACGCAAAATCAATTCCAGAAGTTAACGAAACTTCATACTCAGCAGGTGCAGTAACAGTAATGTCATCATCCAACGTTGTTCCTTGTACTGTAAATGTTTGTTCAGCAGATGGAGCTCCCAAAACTTGTGTAAACGAAGATAACGATAAAGGAGAAGCAATAATACGTGGCGATACAACTTCACCTTCAACAGTAAAGTTGTCAAAACGGTTATTACCAACAAGACCTCCATTTCCATTTTCCTCAAACATTACTCTCAACACAAAATCTTCATTATTATTAGCTCCAAGGATTGAAGAAAAATCTAATGTTTTAAGTTGAGGGTTACCATTTACTGGTAATATAGTAGTAAAATACGTAAAATCAACACCTCCATTTAGTGAATACGACCAAACTTGTGTATCTGCACCAGAACCTGATCTACGTGTAGAAAACATCACTACGATGTCTTCGTATCCTATAGTAGAAAGAGCAAAAGTTAACGAACCATCAGCTGGTTCATTAAATCGTAAATGAGAACCGTGTGGATCTAAGTTGCGTGCATTCAAATTTTCAACATTAAATTCTTGACCTGTGCCAACAACAATATCGCTCGTTCCATCTGAATTTGATGTAAATGTAATTGCTGCTCCACCAATACTTGTTTCTGGAGTCAACATTGAAGCAACATCTGTATCATCATTAAAATTCCAGTAATGCAATAAATCTTGCGCATTTAAACTGAAATTGAACAACATAAAAAATGCAACTAAACCTGTAAGTTTAATTCCCACTTTTCTTTTAAGTAAATTTTGTCTCATCATATCTATTTTAATATTTGCTACAAACTTACTTGCCTAGTGTTGCTATCTTTTTTTCTAAAGATTAATAAATCTATATCTGTAGTTAATTGATTGTTACTTGTGTTAACAATCGATTAAACAATGAAATTTAAAGGCTGAAAAGATAAAATATGTTAAATAAATAACAACTCTAAACATATTCAATCCTACCTTGTTTAACATTTATACAAAATAATTAAACAAAAAAAAGTATGAAAACAAAGTTTATTAAATTAAATCGGTTAAAATCAGTACTAGCAGGTGCATTACTGATTTTAAGTTTGGGAGCTCGAGCCCAAACCAACGTGTTTGATGATGTCATAGATGGCAGTCCAGTTCACACTTCATTACGCACCGCATTGATTCAAGAAGGTCTTGATGTTGTATTGAGAGATCCTACTGCAACTTACACCGTTTTTGCGCCAGACGACAATGCGTTCGATGATATTGCAACTGCTTTAGGAACAAACCTTGCGGGTGTTTTAGCATTACCAAACTTGTCACAACTATTGCAATACCATGTATTAGGTATTGAAGTGGGAGCTGGTGATATTTCGAACGGGCTAATCGAAACGCCTTTATTCCCAGGGAATACATTAAAGTTTACATTAACATCAACAAGCGATGTGTTTGTAAACCATGCTCAAGTTACTGGAGCTGATAACTTTACGGACAATGGTGTGGTACACGTGATTGACGCAGTATTACTCCCTTCTACAACTGTTGTTGATATTGCCATCAATAATGGTTTTACATCACTAACAGAAGCTGTTATTACAGCAGAATTAGTGCCAACTTTATCTAATCCAGGGGCTACTTTTACAGTATTTGCTCCAACTAACGATGCATTTGATCGTTTAGCTGATGAATTAGGCACAGACTTAAATGGAATTCTAGCATTACCAAACCTTGCTGATGTATTGACATACCACGTATTAGGCAGTGAAGTACTTGCTGCTGACATTAATAATGGTGATATTGCTCAACCTGTTAGCCTTTCGAATTCCTTAAAACTTACTGTTAAGGCAAATAGCGATGTTTTTGTAAACCATGCTTTAATTAGCGGTGTTGATATCACAGCTGATAATGGAGTGGTTCATATTATTGAAGATGTGGTATTGCCTAACTACACGGTTGTAGATGTCGCGCTAGACAATTCATTTACGTCGCTAACGCAAGCTGTTATTACGGCTGAACTTCTTCCAGCTCTGACAAATCCTTTTGAATCATACACTGTATTTGCTCCTACAAACGCTGCTTTTGATAATTTAGCAACTGCTTTAGGGACCGATTTGAATGGTATTTTGGCGCTAGATAATTTAGCAAGTATCTTATTGTACCACGTTGTAGGTGGCGAATTAGAATCTACAGAATTAACAAATGGAAGAATCACTGCTTTAAACAATGGTTTATTAACGATTGACCTTACTGGTGGTGTTTTTGTAAACAATGCAGAGGTTGTTACACCTGACATTAACGCTGACAATGGTATCGTTCACGTATTGGATGCAGTTATTGAAACAAACGTATTTGACTTTATCATTGCGGCAAGTGCAGATCACACTACATTAAGAACTGCTTTAGAGCAAGAAGGATTGGACGATGTGCTTCGTGATATGTCTGCTGACTATACCGTATTTGCACCTACAAATGATGCATTTGACGATTTAGCAGCTGTTTTGGGAACGAACATTGCGGGAATATTAGCATTACCAAACTTATCCGATGTATTAACATACCACGTTATTGGTAGCGAAGTTGTTGCTGCGGATATCACTAATGGAATGATTGAAGATGCGGTGAGTACGACTAACACGTTGAAATTTACTGTGAAATCTTCGGGAGATGTATTTGTTAACCAAGCACAAGTTACTGCTGTTGATATCATGTCTTTAAATGGATATGTTCATGTAATTGATGCAGTTGTATTGCCAAATGAAACAGTAGTTGATATTGCAATTGACAACGGGTTTACATCGTTGACTGCTGCGGTTGTTGAAGCTGAATTGTTGCCTACATTGGTTGACCCATTTGCTACATTCACAGTATTCGCGCCAACTGATGCTGCGTTTGATGATTTAGCTACTGCTTTAGGAACTAACTTAGCAGGTGTATTAGCGTTACCAAACCTTTCTGACGTATTAACATACCACGTATTAGGCAGTGAAGTACTTGCTGCGGACATTAACAACGGTGATATTGTTCAACCTGTTAGCACTTCAAATACTTTAAAATTAACAGTTAAAGCAAACGACGATGTATTTGTGAACCAAGCACAAGTTACAGGTACGGATATCGGTGCAGACAATGGTGTAGTTCATATTTTGAATGCGGTTGTATTGCCAATCAACACGGTGGTGGATGTAGCTATAGATAATGGCTTTACTTCACTTACTGCAGCAGTTGTTCAAGCGGAGTTACTGCCAGCACTTTCAGATCCTTTTTCTGAATTTACTGTGTTTGCTCCAACTGATGCTGCTTTTACTACATTGGCAACAGATTTAGGAACTAATTTGAACGGCATATTGGCTTTACCAAACCTAGAAGACATTTTATTGTACCACGTAGTATCGGGGACAGTATTATCGACAGACTTGGTAACTGGTCCAGTAACTGCACTTAACAACGGAATTCTGAATGTGGACATTTCAAGTGGTGTTAAAATCAATGACTCAAATGTAACATTAGCTGATGTGGATGCGGATAACGGTGTGGTACACGTAATTGATGCGGTTCTTTTAGAATCTACTGCTTCAATAGCAGAGCAACAAGGCGTATTGCCAATCTTAATGTATCCAAATCCTGCTTCGGATGTGATTAAAATCGATAACATCGAAAATGGAACGTTTGTAATTATGAACATGTATGGCGCAATTGTAATGGAAGGAAATGCACAAGAAGTAATTTCTATTTCGAACCTTACAAATGGTACGTATATCATGTCAATTACCAACGAAACAAGTATCTATCAAGGTAGATTTGTGAAAATGTAATCACGTCATTTATAAAATAGGAAGAGGGTGCCCGAAAATTCGAACACCCTCTCTTTTTTTGTTGTTTATTTGAGATGATTTTTTACTTAATCATCAATTTCTGAGTACTTATGTCTGTTCCGTTTATACCAATAACCACAAGGTATAATCCAGAATTTAGGGCATTTACTTCGATTGGATTAACATGTGTGATATTTGTGAAATTTTGGTTACTAATTAAATGACCTGAAAGTGAATAGACTTTTACAGATACTTCATCATCATTGTGTATTGAATGGTTGAATGTTACAAAAAATGAATCTGAAGCAGGGTTAGGATATATTGTTGCCTCAATTGATGTCATGTCGTCTGAAAGTTTTGATTCTTCTGGGTTAGCCGTTACTACAAGACTTGAGCTAGTATATAATGGTTCTATGCTAAAATCATATAATTGACCAATAGCAATCATCACCAAACCTTCTAGGCTGACACAGTCTTCAACGTACAATGAATCTTCTGGGTCATACATTGCCGGATTTGGACAGTTTTGAGGTGAAGCAACGATTATGTCCTGTACCCATCGACTAAATCCATCATTACCTACCTCATTCATGTAATCTTGACGAGCATTTTCCATTTGCGTCCAATCTTCTAAAGCATAATAATAGCCGATACGTTCTTTATACAAGTCAACTCCTGTATATGCTAGCTCTATAAGTTGCAGTACACTATCTCTACCACCTACAATAGTCGTGTCTAACCAGTATGTACCAATAAGCTCATTAAGTAACAATGTAGTTTCTGTAAGTTCAAAATAAAACTCATTATATATCTCTGTTTTTAAAGATGGTGTTACTTGATAGTGTGTCAATGTGTCAATTAAATATTGTGGTATATCCAATTGAAGGATAGCGTTCCAAATAGTATCACTTAACGGTGAATTTGCTATAATCACTTGCATGGAATGTTCTACTGGAGGTTCACTATAGAAATAAGCCTCTATAACTTGGTCTGATAATAAAGGAGAGTACGCTAATAAAGTATCTAATTTTTGCCCACTTGATACATGAGGATTATTGATTAACGTAATAAGATTCGAATTCGCCCCAGCAATTACCATATCTATTTTAGCATTAATAGATGCCGTATAGGAGCCAATAGACGCTGTGATTCCCGTAATCACATCTGCCACTAAACCTTGTTGCACTTTTGATGGGCAAGAATGTGTGGTGCTAAAATACACAGGACCATTAGATGCGCAATATTGTGGATTTACAGCATTTCCATAATCATAAGGTGTTGTGCTGTTGTCAGCGTGATGCGCATAGTTAAATGCTAGCACTCCTGGGTTAGTCCAAATATCATTTTGGACGGTGTTCTCACTATGGCTAAATTTATTGCCCGCAGGAGTTTTATTCGCCATTACATTGCCGACTGGCAAGCAATATCCTTGTTGATAAGCAATTCGACCACTAGAAACGGCTAAATCAGCTTCGTAAAGATTATCTGAAAATTCGTTACAACGCCATCTTAATCCTTGATTGTTTGGGTAATTCAAGCTGGGATTATACGCCACACTATTAATACCCTGAGATTGCCCTCCAACTCGTAGGTTGCTAAATGTGTTTTTGTAAATTTCATTGTCTCTCTCTCCTGCATTATTTACAATAATACCTATTGTGTTTCCTTCTCCAGAAACATCATTAGCCTCTTCAAAATGATTCTCTTGCACAATAAATCCAGTGCAATTATCAATATGGAGTCCAACTGTTTCAAACACATAATTTGGCGAGGCAGATTTATACACTTCAAAATTACAACGCTGAATTACAAATCGATTTAAATTAGATGTATATATTCCTTTATAGTTGTTTACAAAATCTGTTCGGTCAATTTTATAAGGCATACTCATGAATAACCCAAGTGCCATAATACCTTGTGACATATTTTCGATGTGTGAACGAACAGGTGTAGCGCATGATGGAAACATACCACAATCAGCATCTACAAAGAAACGAGAGTTTATTGCAGCTATACCAATCCCTTGTTGGTCGGGCAAATACAATTCAGGTGTTTCGTTTATAATTTGACATCCTTTAACGTAAACATCATCAACTCCCCAAAACCCAATGTGATAATATGGATTTACTTGAGGCTTATTTAATAATCCATTGGTTATAAAGTTGGTTTGTGTAAATATACTTTTGTTTAGTTTTGGATACGAAGCAAATGCTACATCAATTTCATTATTAAAGAATGTACTGTTGTCTGCTACAACTATTCCTCCTGCAAATTGAGAATCTATCGTACCATTAACATATACAACTCCAGTTGTAATACCCTTGTAGGCATGTTCAATTTTCGAGTCTTCTAGCACATATATAGCTCCTTGAATACTATTATGTGAAGCAGAAGAAGGGTTGGGGAATCCTTGTATTTCATCACGATGACCATGCACTTCTACTCCTTGCCACATTAGTTCTTCTGCACATCGAATATCTGCGGTAAAAGTCGTGTTTTTTAGTATGAGTTTACCACCAGGTGTTGAGCTAGTACCTCTTTCAACTATAACTTTAGCATCTGGAGAAAAATGAAATTCCATGTCTTCTAAAGTCAAAACTGCACCTGCTTTTATACGTAATTCTTCTTTCACATAAACAATTCCATTTTCGATTTCAAATGGAGGGTTACTCATACTTGCTGTCCATGTTTGTGTTTGCGTAATAATTAATGTATCATTTCCAGTACGTGTTGCAATACAACAAAGTAAATTTTCTTCATAGAATGAAGTATAGTTAAACCCATCAATTTGGTCTGGGAGTATGTATTTTCGATCAATTGAATTTTGATATTGACTTGGTAAAGCCATATAGTTTGGTGCGAAGCTAATGGAAATAGCTGTAGCATTCCAATTAGTGACATTTGGGGAGTCTGTGCTAGATAAACTTGCTAAGGCAACCCCTAATTCTGTGCTAGGATTATCGCGTACAGCATATATCTTATTATCTAGCCCCATTTCTAGTTGGCTATATTGATAGTCTTTCCCTTTATTTCCGTCAACTGCTAGAGGAATTATATCCAAATTCGTTTCTTCTAAATCTATATATTCCACGCAGCTAGATCTATCAGTTACATCTAAGTGAGTAAGATATAAGTGCTGTCCGCTCTCAGAAAATTCAAGACCAGATATTTTAGGAACTTCATTATCTACTATATCCAAAGTGTATATCCTTTTTGCTCCTGAATACTCAAATCCAGAGGAGTTAAGTGCGGTAAATAATATGGCAATTTTTTTTGCACCAGTTCCATTAGGAGAATGAATAAATGGATGTGCAATAAAATAATCTCCTGTACTAAGTTCTTTGACTTCCATTTCTGCACGCATACTGCTTTGTTCATCTAAAAATGGAAAATCTACAGTTATTGTTCTATTCGAAAGATAATCAATTCCAGTCCCATTAATCTCAAATGTAAAAATATACTGAGGAGATGAAATAAAAAGCAAATGTGTATTATCTTGTCTTTTAGGTGTTACAGCAAAATATACACCACCCATTCCTGAGTTATCCCAGCTTTCATCAAATGGAGGAACATCTACAATTGTAGCAATACTGTTTAATACTGTACTTTGAGAGTTTAATACTAAACTTCCTTTTCGTCCAGTGAAAAACTCATTATTTTCACTTAAATCTAATATGGCATAATACGGGTAATGATTTGCATTTCCATTATAGTTAGTAAGCCCATTACCAATAATATAATAACGAAAACAATTGCCTGGGTCAGGGACAATCACCATTTCTGATGTACCTTTCATTAACACTTGTGGGCTAAAATTAATAAGCCAACCCATTGCGTACCCTTCTGAATCGTAAACAATATCATCTACTATAAAAAACAATAGATTACCCTGCGCATCAACCATCGAGTTGTGGGTTACCTCCGCAGATTGACCTTGATAATAGTAAAACTCATCTTCCGAATCGTAGGTGTTGTTGGGGTCGGTGGGGGTGGGGAGGGCATCGGTAAATACAAAATCAGTATAATTTGGTGGTAAAGTCCAAACAGGATTTTGACTTAAAACACTTAAATTAAATCCTAGCAGAATTAATAAAAGTAACGTATAATTCTTTCTCATAATAAATAGTTTTTAAAATTATAGTTCACAATATACAGACATTAATTAAATTTTTTTCATATTTTTAACGATATAAATAGTCATTTTAACGATATATATTGTATATATGAAGATAGGTCAGAATATTAGAAAGATAAGAGAGCTAAATGATTTGAATCAAGAATCAGTTGCTAACATGTTAGGTATGAGTGCGGTTGCTTATGGAAGGATTGAACGAAATGAATCTGATATTTCACTAAAACGCATACAACAAATTGCACAGGCTCTAAATACGGATGTGGAAACTTTACTTAATTTTGATAGTAAAAAACATGTGGTACACATGGAAAACAATCAGGGTTCAATTTATACATCTATAAATTATGGTACAGTAAATGCTGTGAGCGAAAGTTTACTTGAAGTATTAACCAAACTCAATGATGATATTGTTCGTTTAAACAATATAATTTTACAAAACACTAAAACATAAAATTCAACGTCTTATAAGGAGAGATGAAAGAACTAAAAAGTAAATATCAACTGATAAACGTTGTTTCATGCTATCTATTCATGCTCGTTTATACGTGTGTTTATGGACAGGTTACTTTCGAACAAGATGTTATTCAAGGTGGTGTTACAGCAGCTGGTTTCTCAACTGGTCAGGGAAGTGGTTCAGGTACTTTTGATGTTTACATTGAACCTGGCAGTACAATAAAAAAAGCGTATATTTTCACTTATACACAAAGATATCCACCACCTACTGTTTTTATTCTTAATGGCAATTCTTATGTTTTTGATACATCCAATAGAATTATGGATGTACATTATAACATTCCTCCCTGGTTCTCTGCTACGCCTTCAAGATTATACTATAAAGATATTACGACTGATATTAATCCGACAATAAACACCTATAATACTACCATTCCTTTACAAACAGGGTTACCTATAAATGCAGGATACTGGACGATTTTTTTATATATAATTTACGAAAATCCTTCATTGCCATATACTGCTTACACTATTTTGATAAACGACAAGAACCTTATAGGGAATGAAGAATATAATGTTAATAGCTTGAATCCTATAAATACAAATTACCCTGTTGGGTTTTCATTATATACGGATAGATCAGGTGGTGGTTTCACAGAAACTAATGAAATATATTTTAACACCAATTTTTTAGGCACGGTCGGTGGTAGTGATAATGTGAATAATTCATGGAATTTTTCTGGTGTTAAGGGTCATTTTTATTACCAAAATAATGAATTATTTGGTTTGGATGATGATATCCCTAATGCTACAATGAGTGGCACGGATGGATTGGCTGATGTTTCTTCTTATCTTGTTAATAATACAACTACATGTGATTTTCAGTTAAAACACATTCATTTCCCTAATCAAGCTTTAAATAACACTCATGTGAACCTCGCTTATTTCCTTACCTACACCACCCCCTGCGACATCTTCCAAACAGATTTACTAGTAGAAGACACTACAATCTGCCCTAGCGCACCCCTAGTCCTCGGGGCATCAGGTGGCATCAACTACGACTGGCTCCCTCAAACGGGGCTAAGTTGTTACGATTGCCCAAATCCTGAGTTCATTGGAGATAGTTCTATGATTTACACCGTGCGCATTTGGAGTACGGATAGTTGTTCTAAAGTATTGCCAGTGAAAGTAAAAGTATTGCCACAACCTGAGTTTACCTCAATTAACCTCACGCCATCTGCATGTGGGGAGGAAAGTGGTACGATTGTCGCGACTGCTTCCAATGGCATTGCACCTTATCAATATCAATTAGATGGTGGTTCGAATGTGGCAAATGGGCAGTTTAACGGTTTGGGTTCTGCTAATTATGTACTTACCGTTACCGATAGCAACGGATGTAGTGTAGACAGCACTGTATTTGTAGATGAAGAAATTTTGGTTAATGCGTCATTCATACTAGAACCACCTACAGGTTCAGCTCCGCTTTGGGTGCAAAGCAACAATACCTCAACCAATGCCACCAATTATAATTGGACATGGGCAGATGAAAATTCTATAGATACACACCCCGGTTTTTATCTGGATACTTCGGGTAATTATACTGTTACACTCATTGCCTACAACAATTTTCCTGAATGTGCCGATACATTTTCTGTGCAAGTATTGGTATACGATTCCTTGCAGGTTATTATCCCGAATGTGTTCACCCCCAACAACGACCACAGTAACGATTTTTTTGGGATTACGACCAATGTACCCACGTCAGGCACAGTAGTTATTTTCAACCGTTGGGGTAACTTGATATTGGAGAAAGATTTTACTACACAACCTCATGTGTTTGAACCATTTTGGGATGGGATGTTGTTTGGGAATGAAAAAGCTACAGAGGGCGTTTATTTTTATCAGCTAGAGGTAAGGACGGAGAATCAGGTGGAGGTTTTTCATGGGTTTGTGACGTTGGCTAGGTAATAGACAAAAGACTCCTCATTTTTACGCAAGTATATATGGATGAAGAATTAGGTGTAAGTACAGCTGGTTATGGAAAAATAGAAAGAGATGCGACGGATTTATCCATTAAGAGACTTCAACGGATTGCTGATATTCTCCAAACGGATTATCAAACAATATTGAATTTTGATGATAAAAATGTGTTTAATCTCTATAATAATCAAAGCGCAAATGCTATTGTTCAAAATCAGCAATATAATTTTGATAACAGTACAATCAATGAAGAACTCAATAGAATTTCTAAAGAGTTGGAATATTTGAGAATAAAATATGAGAATAAAAAAACTTAAATTATTTATACCTTTTATTCTGCTTTTTCATTCATTGAGCATATATGGACAAATAGTTGTTTATCAAGATGTATTCAATGGAGGGACTACAGGGGATGCCTTTAATCCTTGGTTTAATGATGTGAGTGGAGAATTCGAAATAAATATTGAATCGGGTAGTATTATTCGAAAGGCTTTTTTGTTTGTTAGTGTTTATAACTATCCAGAAGATAGAACTCTTTTTTTTAATGGAACACCAATTTCTGTAAGTCAAACTAATACTATTAATAATGAATATTTTTTTATTTATAACTCAACCGTTAGAAGAATCGAAACCATAATAATTGATGTCACAGACTTGATTGACCCAACACAAAATAGTTATCCAATTTCACCTCCTCCTAATCAAACATCACCGTCTATGGGAGGAACCTACACGGAATTTTATTTGTATGTAACGTATGAAAATTCATTGTTAGATGAAGTTTGTGCTGTTGCAGCAGTCAATAATGTGCAACCTCAAGCTATTATGAATTATACATTTAACAATTTAAACACTATCAACGAAACTCAAAATGTAGCGTTAGGAATCAATAGTAGCCACATGTGTGATACAATTCAAGATGGTAGCTATGTAAATATCGATGGAAATATAATAGGCTTAATAGGCACTGATAGTAATTACAACGGTCCTACTTCTTGTGGTGGTGTAGCAAGCTCCTTTTACTATCAGAATGGTTCTTTGTTTGGTTTAGGAAATAATGTAGCTAATTCTTCAATGGCAGGAACTGATGCTATTGCAAATATAGAATCTTATTTAGCAACAAACAATTCAATAAACTTAAGTTTTGTCTATCAATCAAATTGGGGACCACAAACTAACCCTATTCATCAACTATTCCTTACCTACACCACCCCCTGCCAACCCTTCGAAGCCACCCTCCTCACCTCCGACACTACTACCTGCCCTAATGTACCTTTACAGTTAGGTGTAACAGGTGGTGGCACCAATTTATCAAAACCAGCTTATGAGTGGCT